>OIER01000019.1_pt1 | contig 247934 bp, 231 predicted proteins | sample 1581801 | NCBI WGS metagenome assembly OIER01 (sample SAMN03281006, study PRJEB24777) | human gut metagenome | isolation source: fecal sample PR165 from 1 month old male Malay infant, vaginally delivered... | reverse complement strand
CGCGAACGAATGGAGCACGCGCCGCTACCTCGACATGTCCCGGCTCGATGACAACCTGCAGGAAGCGAACTGATCATCGTCCCATGGACGGGCACGACCCTAAGTGCGCAAACCTTCGGGCACTACCATCGCGAAACGGGCATAAGCCGTGCTGCCGGTCTGAAAGCCACGCAGGCATCGAACGAACTGTCGCGGACCAGATACGCCGTTCATTGTCGCTCGCTCACCGGAGTCGGCGACAATGACATAACAACAATGGATTCCGTACAATTCTGGAGCGTCGTGTTCTCTGATCCGGAGAACATCAGATACGTTTGCAATGACGGTGAGATTAACTCTCCCGGCAATGCGTATTGCAAGAACCGGCTTAGGAATCGGCTGATCGCATTCCGCGAGTTTCTCAACTCGGGTAGCGACGCCGGCCTGATGCTCGTGGCCGGTTTCGGAAACGACCACAGGCTCCAGGAGTTGATGAGTAAAGTCGCCAAAGAAGTCAAACCCAATGACGAACGCTTTTGGAATTGCGCGAAAAAGGTGTCTGCCGGCTCATGGGATCGAAGCTTCAGCGAAATCGAAAGGAAAAGTCACGACGGCCCGGTGTTCATCATCACCTCCTATCCGACAGCGGGGCAGGGCAAGAACATCCAGCTGCGCAAACCTGACAACATGAGGGGCTACGTCCACGTGGAAGGTGGGGACGAACGGCGTAGGGACATCGATTTCACTTACTTGGAATTGCCGACGTACGTTCTGGAAATCAAGCCGGACATTCCGGCGGACAAGCAGCTTAAATCCCTTATGGAAGTAAGCGAGCTGAGGGAAAAGGGCGAGATTTCGAATGACGATTTCCTCCAGTACATGGCGGTTCTCACTGGTTCGACCAGCAAATTGCAGAATTGTTATACCCAGACTCCAAGCGTGAAGGCATGGGTGTCGCGCATCATATACCAAGCCGTTGGACGAACAACAAGATCGGCTTGGAGAAGGAAGAACACCCATATCGTCCTTGACCCTGCACTACTGGAAGCGGCCGATCCGAATGCCTTCGAAGACGTGCCGCTCACCTATGAAGGCGAGGAGATGTTCTCGTTCCTGAAACGCAATTCGATAGCGTAGGTACAGCCTTCGGACGCGAAGCTCGCACGCCGTATGGCATATCGTTCGCAAGCCCAGGCCCAGGAACTGCGGTCGGTGGCAAGAAGGGGATTCTGGACTCCTTCGAACATATCCCTGTGGGAAGGAATAAGGGATTTCGTCATCCGGCATCCAACAGTCGCCGCGGCCGAACGTTTCCCCGGTGGGCAGTCCAATCCGGCGTTGAACCTGTATGTGCGGATTCCCAAAGGCGTCCACGAAGTCCAATGCAGGTATTTAAAGGCCGGCGATTACCAGAGAAGCACGGAGATTTCGTTTGGCGTTCCGCTCGCTCAGCTTCCTGCGGACAAGCGCGACGAATGGTCGTGGACAACGGTGTCCGAAGCGAATTCGGGGCTTCAAGACCTTATGCGCAATCCGACAATCGCGGAATATTTCGACCGTAATGGCTACGCAAAACAGTGGAACATCGCCAATGAATATTGGATGGTGCCTTCGGTGTACAACAACATTTACAAGGGAATCCTTGGCAAGGCGGCATGCACGGCGATACTCGAAGAGATTTTCGACGGGCTTGTTTCCCTTGCCGGCCATCCGGAGATTTACGAGAGATTCGACGCGTACCTTCCGCCGAGCGATGGAAGGCCGACCGGCGTGATGTTCGACTTCAAACACTGGTCGGGTTACGACAAGCATGGCAGGGAACGCGACGAATACCTCAAATGGGTGCGGGAGAAGCTCGATATGGTCAATGAGGTTCTTCCGACCGGACTTGTGGTCATCGTCAACAGTCGTACGTCCCGGAAGGGGAGCGTCACATATTACGAATCCGGCAGGGTGTTGACCATTCCGGGACTGGTCATGCCGGATGGAACCGTGAATGAAAACAATCTCGACATACTGGTCAAGGCAATCAACGACGTGAAAGGATACCGCTGAAATGCAAGACGCGAAAACCATCAGCACGTCAAGAGTGAAACTCCATCTCGACATGGCGAAGGCCAGCGGCATGTACGATCTGTGGCGGCTTTCCAAACCGAAAACACCCGATTGGCGGAAGGCATACGTTTCCTGCGAGGACATGTTCGGCATGTTTTTCGGAAAGGCGTGCATTCGGGGAATGATTCGCGGAAACATGTCCGGCTACGGCAAGTCAGCCATCGTCGCCACCAAGCACGGTCTGATCGGGAAGACGGATCTTCAGCCTGCCGAAGGTATGAACATCGAACGGATAGGATGGGCCGACCTTGATGAATGCGACGCCCTCAACCTGCTGCTTTCATGTCTTGCCGACCGCGCCGACGAGCGCGAATCGGACGATTACCGGCATTTCAACCTCGACGGCGCCTACCGTACGCTCGTTACCGAAAAAACGGAGGCAAAGCCGTCGTCACTTTGGAACATGACGTCCAACGCAAGGACGTTTTCCTCGTATGGGACGTGAACGTGAGAACATTCACTCTGGCCTCATATTTAAGGGATGGCGATTTCACGAAGGCATGGCCGAAAGAGGCGCGTCCACGTTACGTGCTGCATGACGGAAGAATCTCCTGGGCGAGCCGCAAAGACAAAAACGTCAACGATGGAAACACGTACCTGCTGAAAAGCCGTAACGGCAAACGGAAACGCAATATGGTCGACGTGCTTTCGTTTGACGCGAGGGAAGCCAAGGATACGAAAATCGACTCCCTATACAAGACGCTGCGCCTGTTCGACCTATCGTATTCGGATTTCGCACGATTGGAATGGCTTGGCGTCCCCGAAACGAAGTCCATCCCCATCAGCGTCAAAGACAAAAGCCTGCGTATGCCGAAAGGGAACGTCGCCGTGACCTGCGTGGAAGGATGCGAGCGTGAGGCCGAGGGCATGCGCGGTACGTTGAAGGACATGGGGGTTCCGTCGGGCGGTAAGGCGGATGTCAGAATCGTGGTCATTCATGATGCCGAGTATTACAAGGCGCAGGCCAGGTCGGAAGGTGATATGGGGGATGCGCAGGGTATGAAGGATCCGTATCGGGGAATCGGCAGAAGTGTTGCGACCCAATGTGTGACTGCGGAAACATGGTTGGTTGCGGATGGGAAGCGAAGTGATTCGATGCGCAGGTCGGTTATGGCGACGGCGTTGAATGAGCTGAGGATCAAGCAGGAAGTGGCGGCGGGTTTTACGGACGATGCGGCCGTGTATGGGTATTTCTTTGCCGTTCCGCGTGAGGATGAGGACGGCAGTAAGGGTGCGGGCGTTTTGTTTGGTGGCAGGTATGTGTATTTGCATATTTGTGGCGATGGAAGATTCGAGTATTACGATGGAAACGGGCAGCCGTCTTTCGATATGTTGGATTTTTGCGATACGGTTTGCCAGGCGGACGATATGACGCGCGTCGACCATAAGGGGAGTCGCGTGGAATGTGTGATCCAAACGCCGGCGGAGTCCGTTGCCGCGATTCTCGATACGGGAGTGAAAGCCATGCCGGGTGATGTGGACGGGTTGATGAAGGAGCTTCGGATGGCAAGGCGGGAGGCGGATCTGTCCAGAGGGGAGAAGACCGCGCATCCACGAAGCAAAGTGTTTGCCGAACGGCATTATTCCGAACTTCTTGGCATTAATGTTGGAAGGGATGTGGACGGTTCGACGCTTTATTCGATTGGCTATCAGAACAGCGGGTTGAATAAGCGGATGCCCAGAATGGTTCCGCTTCGTAGGATCCTCACGGTGGAAGGGGAGCGGTTCGACGATGCGATCATCGACATGTGCAACGTGTGCTGGATAAGAAGCACGTACCTGCCCAGTGTCCTGCCATGGCCTGTCAAATACCTCAGGGAGATGGAGTTGGCTCGCCGTTCGCTCAGCGAGCTCGGCAATGGACGTGCCGCTGCGGTGCCCGACACAGACGGTATTCGTGGCATGTCAACGGAATTCTTTTCTTCTTTGTAGCGCTAGTATGTTGATGTTGTTTTTAAGAGAGAAGACGAGGGCATCAATATGATTTATCCGACTGGGATGATTACTGTGGAGGAACTTCAGTCCATCAAACTTCCGATAGTGAATTTTGCGGAAGGATACAAGGTGGCGGAAGTGGACGTGTTCCTTGGGAAGTGTGCCGACACTTTGCGTAACGGGTATGGGCTGTCCGTCGAAGAGGTCGAGCATCATTCCTTCACCTCCACGTATATGGGCGGATATGCCATGGGTGATGTGAATCTGCTGCTTGACCGTATAGCTTGGACGTTGAAAAACCGGCCGTCCGGCAGACGGGCCATGCCTACGGCGCAACCGTATGCGCGGCCTATGCCAAATCAATATCCGGCATCTCAACAGTATCCGCCGGCATCGCAATTCCCTGCTGCCATGCCTCCTCAAAACCAGCCGGTTCAATCGCAATATCCGATGCCGTCTCAACCGTATCCGGCAACGCCGCAATCGTCGGCGCCCATGCCGTTGCAAGCCCAGCCGGCACCACAGTATTCAATGCCTCAATATCCAGTCCAGCAGCCGACGACGTTGGGTGGTCTTCTTTCCAAAGCCAGGAAAAACGCTGAGAAGTTCGCGAAAGATAACGATTTGGAGGGCAAACTCGAAACCGGTAAATCCAAGGCGAAAGAAGCACTGTCCAAAGCGAAAAACGAAGCCAGTCGCGCCGCGCAAAATCTCGGAGACTCAATCGAAGAGGCACGCTCGGCATATGAGGAAAAGAAGCGGGTGCAGGAACAGGATTCTGAAAGGCACGCCACCCATACGCCACAGGTTTGGAACAAACCGTTGTACGACGATTCCCCATCACAGCGAACCATGCCGATTCCTCCGGAAGATATGCCGCGTATGACGTTCCCTGGCGATCGCAAGAACGCTGGCTCGGATACTGAATCGAATAAGCAGACGGAAATCGCGGAAAAGAAGGCAGATTCGATTACCGATACGAGAATCGTTCCGGAGAAGACGGAACCGGAGTCCACGAAAGAAAACGTTTCGTCGGAACCGGAACCCGCCGCGGAAATCGTTTCAAAAGAACGGGCGGAAGTGCAGACGGAAGTGCGGACGGAGGAACCGGCTTCGACGGTCACAATTCCCGTTACCCCGAATGACGCCGATTCCGAACCAACCGTCGCGATGACGGAAAGCGCCGTTTCATCTACACCGCATTGGCCTTCCGATAAGAAACAAGCACAGTCCGACGGGTATTCCGATCACCATGAAGTTGAAACGCATACGGCAACGGCATCCGATGGCTTTGCGGCCCTATTAGAGGACAAGCGGAAACGTACGATCCTTATCGGCTGTGTGGCCGCGTTTGTGCTGCTTCTCATTGCCTTATTCTGCATGAGCCTGTCATCCGAAGATTCGAAGAACGACAAACCGGCGACCACCCCGTCATATTCGCATACGACCGATTCCGACGATTCTGCAGATAACAACAAGCCGTCCACGCCTTCGTTCGAGAAGGTCAACACGAATTCGCTGAAGAACCGTTCCGTGAAAGAGGTGACATCGGAACTTGATGGGAAGAGTCTGTCTTACAAGTTCTTGGTTGACGGGGGAGACGGCAGCGATCAGACGGCAACAGTGAAAACCGCTGTACAGAATGGTGAGGAATGGACCGTCACCGAAGCCAACCAGTCCATGACGGATGGCGAAGTCACCCTGACCGTCCGGGAAAAGGAACCTGCACAACAGCAAAAACCGCAGCAGGCCGACAGCAACGGCATCATCACCGCTGCCAACAATCCGGAATTCGCTGCTCTGCTTGGAGTGAAAGATCCTTTCGATTCGTCCGTTGCCGCATTCGCCGAAAAATACAAGGGACGCACTATTGAATTCGACGGCAACATTGCAGGCATTATACCCAACGATAAGCATCCACGTTACTTGTTTGACGATACGCTGGTATACGCAGGTGATTACAGCACGGAAAGCGTTAATGGACCAAGTTTCAGATTCGAAGGAATCACTTGGAGCGATTTCCACGACGGTTCGGTCGGCATTCCCGCCTTCGTGCGCGAAGGACAGAACGTCCACATCAAAGCAACAGTGGACAAATACAATCCTGACAACGGCATTTTCAAACTGGACCTCGTCGAAATGACCGAACGCTGACAAATCAGGCATTGTGCCGCAGCGGTTGGCAAACAGCAATGCTCTTCGGACTTCTCCGCAGAGCATTGCGCGTTTTCCGAAGACGCGATTACGACGCAAACACGACGCGATTACGACGCGGCTTGTTTCGTGAAGACGCGATTACGACGCGATTCGCTCTCCAATGCGCGACAGTGCGCGAATTGGCATTGCGAGTGCGCGATATAATGCGCGCTCGCCAACAAACAGAGCTTTGCTGCCAATCTACTTCTGAACGACAGTGCCACCGTTTTCCCTCTATGTCCAACTCCGGAAAAACGGCTGGGACACGAGCGGATCATCCTGTCGTCGCCGAACGTGGGATTGGCGGGCATACTGGTGCCGAGGCATCTAGAACAAACCATCGGCTACATGGAGAACAGCGGAAACATCCTGATATTCTCCGACATCTACGACACCAGAAGCGGGCGAGGTTGCAACGTGACGCTTCTGACGGAGGACAGCCAGTCACTGCGCGACCTTGCAGACCGAGCCGGCATCTGGACGGAACTCGAGGAAAGACATCCCGGTCTCACACCGGGAAGAATACTGCAAGGCGATCATGCCGTGTTCGGCTGCATCGTCATCCACGATAACCTGCGCACGCACGGCGAATTCGGCCTAGAATTCGCCGGCGCCGCGGAGGTCGCGGTGTATGCGAAGCTGCCTCGAGGATTCCAGATACCGACCCCCGTGGGCAACTACGCGCCCGACTGGGCGGTGGCGTTCCGCGACGACAGTGGCCTTAAGCATCTGTTCTTCGTCGCCGAGACCAAGGGCACCTTGGAGTCGTTCGACCTGCGTGGAATCGAGAACAGCAAGATCGCCTGCACGAAGCGCCTGTTCAACGACCTGGACCTCGCCGACGGAGCCCGCTACGAGCAGGCGACAACCTACCAGACCCTACTCGACGAGGTGAAAGCCCTGCAGTGATAAAGGGAAATCGTTGTGATGGTGATGAATCAGCAATGGACATCGCCATCACAACGTTTTTTGTCATGCATTTGTCCTGAATCGAATGAGCTTGGAAGCGTCGGCAGTTTCCTTTTTGGTTCCCAACATAATTACGAGATTTTGTCAACTTCCGTGTGGTTGAGGTCGAACTAATTCCTGATAGTGCTCATGTCGGCTTGCTAGAACCCATCAATTCAGTCTTCTGCGAGTATCGTTGAAAGTAACGCTTTCTCTCTGGGCTTGATACGCAGCGACGTGGAGGATGTTATTGCATGGCACAGCGGTTTGATTATGGTGATGAAGACATGCCGATCGTCAGTTACGATTTGGTGTTCCCGGACCGGCGACGGCTCCTGCCCGTATCCGGAGGCACCAGTTCCGCGCATGGATTTCCGGACCAGACGGAACAGGACACGCCAGAACGGTTGTCCGACCATATCGAATGGGATCCCCGGTTGGATCTGGCGGACAGGGTCGACTATGCCGTCGCGGCGGCCAGCGGCGTCGTCGCCGGTCTGGTCGATTCCCTGTTCGTAGGCGAGCTTTCCTTGGACCGCGCCGGGGAATGGGGTTCCAAAACGGTTGAACGCCTGGTCGTCGGAATCGCTTGTGCCGAGGGATACAAAGGCGATTCCCTCAAGGAGGCTATAAGAAACCTCGAGAAGGTCCATCCGCTGGCGGCGGACGGGAACACTCCGGATTTCGGAGGGGGACGGCAGCACCATTTGAGGGATTTCGCCCACCATTTCGGCATCGGTGGTTTGGCCGCGTCGATCTTCACGCAGTTCACCGGACTGTCGATCGGAACCGACACGGCCGGAAGGCTGGTCGTCGTGCGGATTCCCGAGGACCATAGGCGGTATCTGGGCAGGGACGTTCCCGAAAAACTCGTCTTCGGAACCGTCGAATGGTTCTTCCACATGGTGAGCGACATGGCCGGTTCGAGCGGTAACGCCGGCGCGGGGACGGGAATTCCCGGACCGTTGCTCTCGTTCATGAAGGAACTGTCCGTCCTGCCGTTCTTCAGGGATTCCGGAACCGACGGCATGGGCTTCAGACTGTGGCTGTCCAAAATGTTCAACGGGACGTTCCTGGCGGAGCATGACGCGGACGGGAGGATCATCAAAGGCACGGAACGCCGGTTCGACCTGCGTATGGAGATCGGTGTCCTGGGCGAGATCGGCAGGCAGTCGATGCCCGTCGTCATCAACCAGTGCGTCACGCGCGCCTTCTACTTCTGCCGCAGGCTCTCCCGCGAGATCGACGCCCTCGGCATCGGCGGCGTTGGGGATCTCGGACGTATCGCCCCCGAGGATGTCCTTCCGTGGGGAACCCCGGCCATGCGCCGCATGCTGACCGTGTCCAGCGGCGTGTTCGTGGGTGTCGACATCGCCGACGCCGCCGTGCACGCGATGGCGGGCGAAGACAAGGCGCGGGTGTTCCTGCTGCGTGTCAACTACGTCGGAATCGCAACTTTCGTGGTGTCCTGCGTCGTGGACGCGAAAGCTGTGATGGCGGAAAGGTGGAAGGACGATGCGGAGCGCGAGAGGGACGCCATCGAACACGAGCTGGCGGACCTTGATTGTCTGGAACTTGACCCCCAAAAGGCGCGCGTGCTCCATTCCCTCATGCGACAGAAGGTCCTGTACGACATCGAACGGGAGAAACACGACAGGCACGCCGAGAGGAAGGGGAAATGGCTTGATGAGTGGTCGCGGCGGATCACGCAGACCATCGGCGTTGAAGGGGACGGGTACTTCCTCGACGGAAAATCCCTGTATGACGAGATCAACGGGACCGTCGGGGCCGGCAATGGCGAATGGCTCTGGCTCGTGGCTTTGGAGCTTGTCATGTTCAAACCCTATTTCCCTCTGCATGGAGACAACGACAAGGAGTATAAAAGCCTTAAAGCCCGTTCGGACTACATCGGCGACGTCTTCTGCCAAAAACAGACGCTCGTCGCGGCCAAGGAACTGCATGGTCTTGGCAGGGGCGTGAAGGACATGGAAAACCGTCTCGACGGAGCCATGGCCAGGCGGCTGGGCGGAACGGCCTGCGTGGTTGTGGCGGTGGCCGCTACGGGCGGCCTGGCGTTCTATCTCGCGCCCGCGGTCGCCCCGGTGTTCGCCGCCGCCTTCGGCTTCGAGGCCGCCGGATTGTACGGGGCGGCGCTCACCAGCGCGAGCCTCGCGTTCCTTGGCGGTGGTTCCCTCATAGCCGGTGGCGCGGGAATGGCCGGCGGGACGATGCTCATCGTCGGCGGCGGGGCCGTGTTGGGCGCGGCCGGCGGCGCGGGAATGTCCGCGGCGGCGTCGATGGCGATGGCCACGAATGGCGACTACGTGTTGGAGGAATGCGCGAAACTGACCGCGTTCTGCAAGGACGTGCTCGTCAAACGGTATGGCGACCTCGCGTCCGCGTATGGGATCAACGTCGCGCTCAACAGGCGGATAATCGAACTCGAGGCAAGAACCGAAGCGGTCAGACGCGGCATACGCGACGGTGGGGCGGACGGGGACGGCGACGGGAAGGCCAGTCCCAAAAAGATGCTCAAGATACTCAATCGCAGCCTTAAATACATGAAACGCGCCAACAAGGAGCTGGTGAAGGTCCTGAAGGACGCGGGAAGGAAAAGCCGGCAGCCACTACTCGATCCAAGCCCCAATGAAAGCAAGCAGGGGAGCGTGGACATCGAAAGCGAAGGGGAATCCGCATGCGGGACGGCATCCGACCTATGAGCAATCCCAGCCTTAAACGGACGGGGCATGACATGGAGATACGCGAAGAACACGTGACGGTCATGCCTGACTTGCCATGCACCACTTCACCCGTCGGCCCGAGCGATAATGGGGGTATGACGGAGGAAATGGTAAGAGCCGGCGTCGGATTTGAGCCAATATGCGCGAGGGGCTATGGGTACACGGTCACGCTGTGTGATGGTGTGGTCACCATCGAACGCGGCGGAATCGTCGCGTCCATGTACGGGTTCGCGCGGACCGAGATACCGGTAGGCAGCATCGTGGACGTGTCGCCCGGCAAGGCGACGGTCTTCACGAACGGCCTGTTCTGCCTGTCCGTGCGTACGTTGGACGGTGATACGCCGATGTTGGACAGCGCGTCCGAGTCCCGCAAGTCGCCGTACTGCGCGATCTACACGAAAAAGCAGGAGAAGGATTTCCGTCGGCTGTATGACGCGGTGGAATCGATGCTGCCCGTCAACCCTCTGCCGATCGCGTACGACCAGACGCCGGAAAGCCTGTACATGCGCCAGCTCGCGTCAATAGCGGAGTCGAAACAAGCATAGGAAAGAAATGAGATCGAAATGAAATACGGCATGAGAAAGCCAAGCTGGAAAAAGAGCCTGTCGGCACGTACGAAAGGTCGCGCGACGCGTGCCATCAAAAAAGCGCTGATTCCAGGATACGGCAAAAAGGGCATGGGCTGGCTGCATCCCAAGCGCAAGCTGTACAACACCGTCTACCGGAAGACCACTTTCAGCCTGTTTGACCTGTTCAAATAAGAAAACCGTGATGGATTTATTAGATTTGGCCGTGCATAGAGGCGCGTCTACTGGCACGCCGGGATGATTTCGCCATCTCTGTTGATGAAACGCGCCGGTGGCAGAGGCTCGTCCGACTCCAAACGGTCCAGATACGCGAAGATGCGTTCCGGCGGTTGCTCCATTCTTGAAGGGACGAATTGGAACGTGGCGGGACGAATCCGCATGTCAACTCCCTGTTTTGCGAGCGCTCCTGTCAGTCGTTCGATGGGGTTGGTTCTTATGCCTTGTTTGATGGTTTGTGTGAGTGTGTTTTTGCATTGTGTGACGTCTTGTTTCCAGTCGCGCATCTTATATCCGGTAATGTTTTCGTGCCATTCGTAGTTGTCGCCTTTTGAATGTAGCGTCCATCCGGGCCATAGTGCGTTGAATGGGTTGATGGCCCAGTCGTCTTCGTAGATGGACCACCATTTTATTGTTTTGTTTATGTAGTCGATGTGGATGCCTTTTTCGGGTTGTTTGTTGTGTGTTTGGAGGTTCCATTGCCAGGGTTTGCCTTCGTTGCAGCCTTGGATGACTTTGTTGACGAGCGTATGCATTTTGTTGGGGCCGAGTAGGGCTATGTTTTCGAGGTCGATGTAGTTTCCCCAAGTGATTGTTTTGTTGTTTTCTGTTGTGCAGGAGAATGCGTCGGTTTCGTTGGATATGGTCCATGGGGCCATATCCGATGCGGCGTCGAAGTCGCCGAGGTCTTTGAACGAATGATCGGTGTAGATGATGTCCGTGTCGGCTCCGGTGGCGCGTAATGTGCCGCGTGTGCCTTCGGGGGACCAGATTGCGGTCCATCCTGGCCATGTCAGTTCGATCAGGGCGTTGATGAGCCGGGGAAGGTAGCAGCCTTCGCTTTCTTCGGCCCAGACGATTCCGTTTGGTGGTCATATCGATGAACAGGGTGCCTTCGAGCCATGGCGCGCTTTTCATCTCTTGGGGGGTGTCCACGCCGTATGGGGCCATCTGGCGTATTCTGGTCAATGTCGCTTCGTATCCGTCGAGTGCGATGTCGCGGCCGAGTGTTTGTGCGGACCAATGATCGTAACGTATGTCCCAGCCGTCAATGGTTTTGACGATCACACCTAGACGTGATCCCATAGTTTTCACCTCGTTTGCCATTGGTATCGTCGTTGATGGGTGCAATTGTACTCGGATCGAGATTTTGCTTTCAGCATTCGCGATGTTCGAACGAGCCGCGTGTTCAGTTACGCCTGACAAGCCTGAGCTCCATTCATCGAAGGAAACAGGCCAGGGACTCGTAAGCGGCCGTATACTGTTTTTGATGGTTGGAAGGAGGATGCCATGACCGGCAAGATGCGTCTCGTGGACAGGCTCAGGTACGAGCGGAACGAGAGAATCGATCATGCCCTGTTCTATTGGACGCAGATTTTCATGGCATACAACTCGAACCTCGTATGTCGGTGGTTCCGGTATTCGTAATCGTGCTACCAATGCGTGAAAAACGAGCACTAGATCTGCGGAAGGGGAGCCGAAACATGAGTAAGGCGCTGCTGGTCATCGACATGCAGGAGGCGTACGTGGGGGAGCGGTGCGCGTCGTATCTTAAATACGACAAGCCTGCGTTGCTAAGGGCTGTGAATGACGTCATCGACGCCCGTTCCGGCGAGGGATGCATGGTCGTGTATGTCAGGAACGTGACGAAACGCAGCCTTATCAAGCGTCTGGCCTTGTTCAAAGTGTATGAAGGCACCCCGGAATCGGAACTGGTTGAAGGTTTGCATGTGGTGTCGGACCATGTCTTCGTGAAGTATGTGGGCGACGTATTATCCAATCCCGAACTGCGCGTGTTTTTAAAGCAAAACGGTGTGGAATCGGTCGAGATCGTTGGTGTGGACGGTGGCGGCTGCGTGGCATTGACCGCGTTGGGCGCAATCGAAAACGGCTACCATGTGGTTGTCAACGAGCGGGCCATCGGCACGACGTTCGAACGCAGCAAAGCGAAGTATTTCAAAAAACTACGAAAACTGGGCGCCGAATTCATCTGACGGCAGCCAGCCGAGCGCGCGGATATTTTTCCGTTCGCCAAATGTTTTTCTGCGGTTCGCAGGTTTGCCGGCATGCGGAAGGCGCTTGTCTGGTAATCTGCAAAAAGATGTGTTTCTGTTCGTGCATTGAACGATGGCAAAAACCAAGGAGGGGGAATGGATTCCGTTTATTTTCTGCTCGCCTTGGCCATCATCCTGGCTCTTTTCTGGATGGCGAAACAACGAAGGATCGCCGCAATCAGGCACGTGCTGAACAGGAAAAGGAACAGTGGAAAGGACAAGGTGATGGAGGAGCTGGCAAGGCAGTTCATTGGAAAGGAATGCATCATCTACACCGTGACGAGCACGGATTCAAGCATTCAAGGAACGGTCAAGGACGTGACGGACGGCGGCATCGTGCTGGAAAAGGACGGCAACGTCGAAGCGGTCAATCTGGAATACGTCACGCGCATCCGTGAATATCCGCGCAATGCCAAAGGAAAGAGGAAGACGATCGTCTTCTGACAAATCATGCCGGACGCTTGCCGACGGAACTGGTTATGCTGGCCAGGGAAGCATCGTAAAACCAAGTAGGAGGCGACCATGGGCAAGGCGTTGATCATCGTGGACGTGCAGCCGACGTTCTGCGAAGGCGGGGAACTGGGTGTGGAAGGCGGCAATGCCGTCGCCGAACGCATCGCGAAGTATGTCGAATCGCATCGCGGCGAATACGCGTACATCGCCACCACACAGGACTGGCATATCGAACCGGGAACGCACTGGTCGGACAATCCCGATTACGTCGACACTTGGCCGGTGCACGGCAAGGCCGGCACCGCGAACGCCGAACTGCATCCCGCGATCGCCGCACTGAAAATCACGCACCATTTCAAGAAGGGACAGTATTCGCCGTCATACTCCGGCTTCGAAGAATCGGAAGACAACACCGACCGCATTCCCACACGAACGGAGGTCGACGCGGATCTGGCGGCGGGCAAGACGCTTGCCAATGCGTTGCGGGCGGCTGGCGTCACGCGCGTGGACGTCGTCGGATTGGCGGAATCGCATTGCGTGAAGGAAACCGCGTTGGACGCGAAAAAACTCGGATACGAGACGCATGTCATCGAGAATCTGACCGAACCGGTCAGCGAGGAGCTTGGCGTCGAAGCACGACGCCAAATGCGTGAAGCCGGCGTCGTGCTCGACTAAATCGATTCCGTCTCGGCAATGGGCTGGCGAAAGCCGGTCCAAAGAAAAACGGAATCCATTATATGTGGCAGATTCATGCGCTGAGGGAATCGTTTTGCGCTATATGTGGCAGATTTTCCGAAAAGCAAGTTGTTAGAGGGCATGAATCATACCCTCTAACAACCTTGTATCCAGTTTGACCTGCCACATATAGCGGATATCAGATTTTTAGGACCGCCGAATCTGCCACATATAGCGTGTTTGAGTTGAGAGCGGACCGGGACTGACGCCTCCGGATACATGCGGCAGGGCAAAGCGAAGGCGTGGAGCCTAGTCGAGGCTGGTGCCGCCATCCACATCTAAGGTTTCGCCGTCGATGTAGCCGGATTCCGGATCGGCGAGGAACACGATCGCACGCGCGATGTCGTACGGCTGGCCGCCATGCTTGATGAGCGTGGAATCCTCGATCGCCTCACGTTTCCAATCAGGCATGCCGGCGGTCATAGGCGTGTAGGTGAGTCCCGGCATGACCGCGTTCACGTTGATGCCGTCCGGCGCGTACTCCCTGGCCGCTCCTCGCGTGAGCGCCGCGACGCCCGCCTTGGTGGACGCGTAGGCGACGCCGCCCAAGTAGCCGCCGCCATGTTTCGCGGCGATGGAAGACACGTTGACGATGCGCCCGTAATGCTGCTTGCGCATGCGTTTGACGGCCTGCTTGATGGTCAGGAAGTCCGCGGTCAGATTGACCGCGAGGATGCGGTTCCACCGTTCCAGGTCGGTGTCGTCGAGCGAGTCCTTGATGATGATCCCCGCAACGTTGACGAGGATGTCGATGCCGCCGAACCGTTCGTCGAGCTGCCTGAAGAGGTCTTCCACCACAGTCGGATCGGCGATGTCGCCGATGGCTGCGAAGGCTTCTCCGCCGGCGTCCGCAATCAGTTTGACGGTGTTCTCGGCACGTTCCGGCACGATGTCGTTGACCGCCACCTTCACGCCTTTGGACGCGAGCAGCTGCGCCACGGCCTGGCCGATGCCCTGTCCGGCTCCAGTGACCAACGCGCGCTGTCCGTTCCAACGCCGGCCGTGCCGCTCCTCGTCGAGTCCTGTGATCTTCATAATGCTCTTCCTTACGATGCCGCCGGCGCTTTTGCCGACTCCGCAATCAAGTGTAGACACAGGAAAAAGACTAAGCGCGCGAACGAACTTTTTTCGAAACGAAAGACATGGAACGCGCGGCGATGCAGGTTTCCCGCTTTTGAGCGCGGGAAGACGAAACAGCCTGTCAGGCTGACCGTATTCCCCGTCGCGTCTTTGCAACATCATCCACCAACACGCAACCTGTACAAACCTGTGCTATCCTGTACATAGTTGTTCAATGTTGGTTTCAAAGTCGTCCGGAGGCCGAAGATGACTGCCTACACCCGAACGGAGCACCTGCGGCACGAGCTTGCCGAGCAGATCAGAAACGGCACGCTCAAGCCGGGGGAGCGGATCATGTCCGAAACGCGTCTGGCCGAAGAGTACCAAGTGTCCCGCGGCACCGTGCGCAGGGCGCTGGAACAGCTGAAAAAGGCCGAACTCATCGAGACCCGCATGGGATCGGGAAGCTATGTGGCGTTCAACGGCGGCGATATGAGCGGTCCGGACGGTTGGACCTCCGCCTCGCTGCGTTCCGGAGCGCCGACCACCACGGAACTGCTGTCCATCGCATTGGTCGGCCGACCTTTGGCGTTGGAGGGGGAGAGCGAGTGCGAACGGTTCTACGAAATCGCGCGCCGCAGGCTCTTCCGGTCGACGCCGGTCTCGTACGAGGTCTCGTATCTGCCCGCCATCCCGGCGCTGCGCGAGGTCATCGAACGAATGGAAGGACTCGTGGACGGCTCCATCTCGAAAACCATGAAACAGGCCGGACTGCAGGCGGCCTCCGGATATATGGACGTATCCGCAGACAGGCTCGGCCCGATCGCCCAAGCGTTGGAGAAGACCCCGGAGACGGTGTTCCTGCTGTCCGAACGGCACAATTTCAGCGATGACGGCACGCTGGTCGAATACGTGCGCTCGTTCCTCGACCCCAGCCACTTCACGTTGCACGTCACCGCGGGGGAGAACGGAGGAAACCATGGCGATCGATGAGCGTCTGATGAAACATGCCCGCGGCGCGATGATCGGCCTCGCCATCGGCGACGCGCTCGGCATGCCGACCCAAAGCATGTCGGCCGAACAAATAATCGAATGCTACGGCGGACCGGTCCGCAGGTTGATGGACGCCGTGCCACAACAGCCGATCGCGCCGAATATGAAGGCCGGCTCGGTGACCGACGACACGGAACAGGCCTTCGTGCTGGCCGCCCGCCTCATCGAAGACCATGGCAGAATCGACAACGACGCGTACGCCCAGGACCTCCTGCGCTGGGAGGCGAAGATGAAGGAAAAGGGCTCGCTGGACCTGCTCGGCCCATCCACCAAGGCCGCTCTGCAGGCGCTGGCGGAAGGGGTCGACCCGGAGCTTACCGGACGATTCGGCACCACGAACGGAGGCGCCATGCGCGCCACCCCGGTCGGCATCGCCTTCATTCCCGGAAACGCCTTGGCCGAGGAGGCCTGGCGTTCCTGCGTGGTGACGCACAACACCATACAGGGCATCGAATCGACCACGCTGGTGGCCGCCGCCGTGAGCCTCGCCATCGCGGGGGAGCGCGGCTTCCTTTCGAAAGCGTTGGCGTTCGTGGAAGCCCAGCCGCCGCGCGGCAACTGGTCGGCCAAGGCGTCCGTCGTCGCCCGCGTGAAGATGTTCATGGAATGGGCCGTCAGAGAAGACGGCTCCATGTCCGACGGCGAATTCGCCACCATCCTCCGACGAGACTGCGGCACCAGCGTGGAGGCCAACGAATCCGTGGCCGCGGCGTTCGCCATAGCCACGCGTTTCTTCGATAAACCCACCGAAGCGTTGTGCTTCGCCGCCTCCCTTGGCGGGGACACCGACACCATCGCCGCGATCACCGGCGCGATGCTCGGCGCATGGCATGGTCCGGACGGCTTCGACCCGGATATGCGCGGACAGGTGCTGCGCCAGCTCAAAGACGACGATCGGCTCGACCTGGACCGGACGGTGGCGGGCCTGTGCGCCCTGAGAGAACGGGAGGCGTGAAACATGGGAAACGGAACGGTCATTTCCTTGGGCCAGGTGATCGTGGACCTGACCATGAACGTCGAAAAAATCCCCCAACCGGGCCAGGACGTATTCGCCGACGAAGCGGGCATCCATGTCGGGGCGAGCTACAACACGCTGCACGCCGTACGCCAGATGGGCGTCGACGCCCGGCACGCCGGCATCCTCGGCACCGGCCCCTGGGCGGACACGATCCGCAGGGTCTTCGAGAGCGAAGGCATACGGCATGCTGGCCCCACCGACGAAAGCGTCGACTCCGGATTCTGCGTGGCGTTGACCGACGGCACGGCCGAACGCACCTTCATCTCGATGCGCGGCGCCGAAGCCCGCGGCGACGAATCCACCTTCCAAAGCGTCGAACCGGCTGATGGCGATGTCGTGCACATCAGCGGATACACCTTCGCGCACCATACCGGCGAGGGCTTGCGGGCATTCATGCGCCGGACCGCGCCGAATCGCCGTTTCCTCGCGCTGTTCGACCCGTCTCCGGTGGTGGCCGACATCGACGACGAGACGTTCGGCGAAATGGTCGAATACCGTCCGGTCTGGTCGTGCAACGAACGGGAGGCGGTCCTCATCGCCGGACGGCTGGGATTGCCGATGCACCAGGGAACGTTCCGCACGCTGATCGAGCGGATGGCACGGAGATTGGACTCCGCGCTGATCGTCCGCGTCGGCAAAGGCGGCGCATGGCTGGCCCGACCGGGGGCGGAGGCCGAGCTCGTCGCGGGATTCCCGGTCCACGCCATCGACACCAACGGCGCCGGCGACTGCCATGCCGGCGTGCTGTGCGCAGAACTGAGCCGGGGGACGGGGCTTCGCGAGGCGGTCGGAATCGCCAACGCGGCGGCCGCCATCGCGGTGACGCGACGGGGTCCGGCCACATGTCCTTCCAGAATCGAAGTGGAGAAGCTGCTTGCCATGCAAACCTTATAGTCATAATGACTATAAGTTGGGTTATGATGTGTCCGAACGGTTCGGCGAAGCGGACAAGGAACGCTTTGCCGCCGGCACGGGCACTTTCTCGGAAAGTGCAAGGAAGCGAAGGAGACATAACCGAAAATGAGCAAGGACAAAGGTGCCCTCACCGTCGAGGAACAGGGCATAGACACCATTTCCGAAGAGGAACGAAAAGGCACGCCGGCCAGCCTGTTCTGGCCTTGGTTCGCCGCGAACATCTCTGTGTTCGCCATGTCGTACGGCGCATGGGCATTGGGATTCGGCATCTCCTTCTGGCAGGCCACCATCATGACCACCATCGGCGTGGTCGTGTCGTTCCTGCTGGTGGGCGTCATCTCCATAGCGGGCAAGCGCGGCAACGCCCCGACCATGGTGCTCACCCGCGCCACCTTCGGCGTGGAAGGCGCCAAGGTGCCGGCCGCGCTGAGCTGGATCGCCACATTGGGCTGGGAAATCTCATTGACCACCACCGCGGTGCTCGCCATGTCCTCCACCATCTCCAAACTCGGCTGGGGCTCCGGCGCCGCGCCGAAGCTCATCTCCACCATCGTGGTGGTCGGCCTGGTGGTCGTGGCCGGCATCTTCGGCTACGACCTGATCATGCGCTGCCAGCAGGTCATCACCATCGTGACCGGCGTGATCACCGTCGGCTTCTTCATCCTCGGATGGGACCACATCGACTTCGACGCCATCGGACGGATCCCGTCCGGCGGCCTGCCGGCCATGCTCGGCTGCTGCTTCTTCGTCATGACCGGTTTCGGCCTGGGCTGGGTGAACATCGCGGCCGACTATTCACGCTACCTGCCCCGCAAATCCTCCAACAGCGGCATCGTCTTCTGGACCACGTTCGGCGCGTCCATCGCCAACGTGCTCCTCATCTTCTACGGCTTGCTGCTCGCCGGATCCAACGCCAAACTCGCCGAAAACGTCGGCAACGACCCGATCGGCGCGATGGCCTCCATCCTGCCCATCTGGTACCTCATCCCGTACACCATCGTCGCCGTGCTGGGCCTCATGTCCGGCTCCATCATGGACAACTACTCCAACGGACTGGCATTGCTGAGCTTCGGCGTCAAACTGCCCCGCACCGCGGCCGCCGGCCTCACCGCCGCGCTCACCGTGGCCGGCGTGGTCTACGTGACCTTCTTCTCGGACACCTTCATCGGCCCGTTCCAAGGCTTCCTGACCACCCTCGGCGTGCCCATGGCCGTATGGGCGGGCATGTTCGTGACCGACGTGATCGTGCGCAAGAAGGACTACAGCACCCCCGACCTGTATGATCCGAACGGCCGCTACGGCAAGTGGAACGTCAAATCGTTCGTCATCCTCGCCGTCGGCACCATCCTCGGCTGGGGCCTCGTGGTCAACACCGCCGCGAACTGGCTGACCTGGCAGGGCTACCTCCTCTTCCTGATCGGCGGCAAGGACGGCAGCTGGGCATCCGCCAACCTCGGCGTGATCGTGGCGCTGCTTGTCGGCCTGTTCGGCGCGTTGGCGTTCCAACGTGGAGACATCGCCAAGCAGGAGGCCGACCTGCCGGCATCCGAAACGGCGGATGCCATCGAAGCCAAGTGACGAACGGCGCGATCGCACAGGAAGGAACATACGATGATCGCTGAAGATGAGTGGCTGGTCGTCATCGACCGTCAGAAAGTATTCGCCGAAAGCGAATGGTCCGCTTGGGCCTGCGCCGACGGAACCTACTACGACACCAACGAAGCGTTCGCAAAACTGGCCAAGGCGTTCGGCGACCGCGTGGTCTACACGCGCTACGTCGCACCGATTCCGCCAAAGGACGCCTGGGTCGACTACTTCAAGGACTGGCCGCAGTTCCTGGTGCCGCCGGACGACCCGATGTACGACCTGACCGACGAGACCGCCACCCTCGCCGAAGGCCATCAGGTGGTGGACCGCACCACATTCGGCAAATGGGGACAACAGCTGATCGACGCGATCGGCGGAGCCAAGAAAATCACGGTCTGCGGCGTGGCCACCGACTGCTGCGTGCTCACCACCGTGCTCGCCGCGGCCGATAGCGGCGTGGCCGTGCGCGTTCCGGCCGACGCCTGCGCCGGCAGCACCCCGGAGAACCAGGAACTGGCGCTCAACACGATGCGCTTGTTCGAACCGCTGATCACGGTAACCGACACGGCGACGATCCTGGCATAGCCGACAACGGCTTTCCCGCATATCGATGGGTTCCGTGTTTTTCCGAAGGCCCAGGACTTTCGGAAAAACACGGAACCCATTTTTCCATTTCACGAAACTTTTGGCCGACATGTGGAATACCAGCCTGGAAACGCGCCGAACCATGTAATATCGCTTGCGGACACGGGGGCCATTATGGCTGAGAGGAAGCGACCGCTTCAACCGTATGAACGTATACCGGATAATGCCGGCGCACGGACGTCTCTCTACTTCCCGTGCCTTTGCATAAGAGAAAGGCACATACCTATATGACTGAAGAAAACCAGTCTTCCGCAGTTCGCAAACCCAACGTCAAATGGCGTGTGGTCGACATCGTCGTGGCCGCGATCGTTGCCGTCGCATCCGGCGTGATCTTCTGGGCCTGGGACTTCATCTACGCCGTCCCGACCGCCCTGTTCGACAGCCTCACCCCAGGCCTGGGCGGACTCTTCCATTTCATGTGGCTGTTCGCCGGCCCGCTCGTGGCCATCATCATCCGCAAGCCCGGCGCGGCCTTCTTCGGCGAAACCATCGCCGCGGTCATCGAAACGCTGCTGGGCAATCCATTCGGCGTGGCGCACGCACTGCTGATCGGCATGGCCCAAGGACTCGGCGCCGAAATCGGCTTCGCGGTCTTCGTATACCGCAAGTGGAACCTGCTCACCGTGACCCTGGCCGGCGCGTTGACCGGCCTATCCAATGGCCTGTACGAATGGGTCGTCACCGCCGGCTGGTCGACACTGCAAGGCGTCGTGTTCACCGTCTGCTGCGTCATCTCCGGAGCCGTATTCGGCGGAGCGCTCATGTGGTTCGTACAAAAGGCGCTCGCCAAAACCGGTGTGCTCGACCGCTTCGAATCAGGCAAGGCCGACGTCGTGGCCTGAACCACGCAACTCACAATCCAACAACAAACACAGAAAACATGCCGGCCGTCCGCCGGCATATCCAAGAAAAGAGAAAATCATGACCAACCACGTTCCAGAAGCAACGAAACCCGCCAGCGGAGACTACGCCTGGCTGGGCGCGGAAGCCGGCTCCGTCGCCGACCTCATGTACATGCTCAACACCGAGGACTGGTACGACGCCATCAACTCGCGTTTCGTCAGCGAGCTGCTTGACGACACCTTGCCGGAATCCATCCTCAAGGCGTATCTGATTCAGGACTTCAAGTTCTATAACAACGGCATGATGGCGCGTCTCATCAAACTCGCTCCACGTCAGGAGGCCAAGGACATGCTCGCGGCGCAATCGCAGTGGTTCGCCGACAACGAGGCCACCTACTTCGAGCACTTCCTCGAGGCCTATCACGTCAGCCAGGAGGAATACGACGCGACCGAACCGACCCCGGCCAACAAGGAGTACGGCGCATACCTCGACAGCCTGTCCGACAAGAGCTGGCCGGAACTGATCACCGCGATCTGCTGCATGGAATGGCTGTACCTCGCATGGGCCAAGCGCACCGTCGACGCCGACGTCATCCAGCAGGTGCCGGCGCACAAGGGCTGGGTCGACCTGCATGAAGGCGCGCACTTCCGCAAGTGGGTCGGCGACCTCATCTCCCTGGTCAACGAATACTGCTCCATCGATGGTCCGGAAGCCGAAGTGTTCCGCACCATCGTGCATCTGGAGCGCCGCTTCTTCGACGACTCCTACCCGCAGGAGTGATCCTGCGATCCACGACCGCATAAGCCATGAGCCGGGCGCGTACGATCGATGTCGTACGCGCCCGGCTCATTTGTTGCGGTTCCGTCCGGAGCCCGGCTTCCTCGTGCGCGACTGCCGCGCGGGGGCGGCCCGTCTACAGCGAGATCCCGTCGATGCGGCGGAGCTCATCGTCGCTGAACGAAGTGTTTCTAAGCGCACCGATGTTGTCGATCAGCTGCTGTGGACGGGACGCTCCGACCAGCACCGAAGCCACCATGCCGTCGTGCAGCAGCCAAGCCAGCGACATTTCGGCGAGCGTCTGTCCACGCTCGGCGGCCAGATCGTTCAGGTCGCGAATCTGCTGAAGCCGTTCCGGCGTCAACGCGCTCTGCTGCAGGAATCGTCCGTCATGTGCGATTCTGCTGTCCGCCGGAACGCCGTTCAGATACCGGTTGGTCAACAGTCCCTGGGCGAGCGGGGAGAAAGTGATAAGGCCTTTGCCAAGACGGTGCGCGGTCTCCTTGAGCCCATTGCGTTCCACGGTGCGGTCGAAGATGTTGTAACGGTTCTGGTTGATGATGAACGGCACATGCATCTCATCCAAAATGGCGGTGGCCTTCTCGAGTGTGGGGCCATCATAATTGGACAGGCCCACATACAGCGCCTTGCCGCTGCTCACGGCCGTGGCGAGCGCGCCCATGGTCTCTTCGAGTGGTGTGGATGGGTCCATGTGGTGGTGGTAGAAGATGTCCACGTAGTCGAGGTTGAGGCGTTTGAGGCTTTGGTCGAGTGAGGCGAGCAGGTATTTGCGGCTGCCGAGGTCGCCGTAGGGGCCGGTCCACATTTCGTAGCCGGCTTTGGTGCTGATGATGAGTTCGTCGCGGTGGTGGTGGAAGTATTCGTGCAGGAGTCGTCCGCAGTTTTTTTCGGCCGATCCGGGTTCGGGGCCGTAGTTGTTGGCCAGGTCGAAGTGGGTGATGCCGTTGTCGAATGCGGTGAACACGATGCGGCGCATGGTGTCGTATGGGGTGGTGTCGCCGAAGTTGTGCCAGAAGCCGAGGGATATGGCCGGCAGTTTGAGGCCGCTTTCGCCGGCATGGTTGTAGGTCATGCTATCGTATCGGTTTGGCGATGGCGTATAGACGGTGGTCGGTTCGAGCATGTTTTCTCCTTTGAATATGCTGCTCATGTCGTATCCGCAATCAACATACACGTCCGTTTGTCGTGCCGCAACATTGCGCAATACAATAAGGCGCATCGCGGTATTCGATGCGGTGGTAGGAGAGTGGCCCATGCGTGTGGAACATGGATTCGGTCCGGTTTGGGATGCCGGATCGCGCGTGTTGGTGTTGGGTTCCGTGCCAAGTCCGAAGTCGCGTGAGATGCGGTTTTATTATGGTCATCCGCGCAATCGTTTCTGGCCGGTCATGGCGGCTGTTTTCCATGATGATGGTTGTCTGCGCGAGTGCCGGGACCCGGGCCAGATTGTGGGGTTGCGTAGGGATTTCGCTTTGCGTCACCATATGGCGTTATGGGATGTGATTGAGTCGTGCGACATCGATGGAGCGAGCGATGCCAGTATCCGTAATGCGGTGCCCAATGATCTTTCCCCGATAATCATGCGATCGAAAATCGCCCATGTCTTCACCACTGGCGCGAAAGCCGCGCAACTGTACCGTAAGCTCTGCGTTCCGCTGCTTCGGGCGCATGGATTGGACGGCATGCCGATGACGCAGCTGCCATCCACCAGTCCGGCGAACGCCAAAGCCGACCTGCCCGGACTCGTCGAAGCGTACGGATGCGTCGCACGCTCCGTTTCGCAGGCGTCGTAAGGCGTTTCCGACGGCTGCGGCATTGTCCGAACCCTATTTATACAATCGCGGTTGCGTTGAAATCCGAAGCGTCCTCCACTAATCCGTCTGGAATGGACGTTTCCTGCGAAAACCAGCAAAACGGAAGGCGAAAGATGGCACTGAGCGCCGCAATCATCCTTGCCGCGGGCGAAGGCACCCGCATGCGTTCCAACAAACCGAAGGTGCTGCACACCTTGGCCGGCAAAACGTTCCTGAACCGTGTCATGGACTCCGTGGCGGCCCTTGACCCCGATACGCTCGCCGTGGTGGTCCACTACCAGGCCGAACGCGTCGCCGAAGCCGCACGCTCCTACAACGAGCACGTCACCATCGTCGACCAGGACGACATCCCCGGAACCGGCCGCGCCGTGCAATGCGCGATGGCGCAGCTCACGCAGAAGGACGATCTGGACGGCGCCGTGCTGATCGCCGCATCCGACATGCCGCTGCTCGACACCGACACGCTCGACCAGCTGCTCGCCTTCCACGAGAAAAGCGGCAACGGCGCGACCGTGCTCACCACCATCCTCGACGATCCGACCGGCTACGGCCGCATCATCCGCGACAGCGAAGGCAACGTGCTGCGCATCGTCGAACAAAAGGACGCCAACAGCAGCGAACTCGCCGTACGCGAAGTGAACACCTCCGTATACGTGTTCGACGCCAAACTGCTCGCCGAAGCCATCGCCAACCTCAAATCCAACAACGCGCAGGGCGAATTCTACCTGACCGACGCGCTCGAAGCCGCCAAAGCCAACGGAGCCGTCGGCGCTTTCGCCGCCCCCGACCCGCTAAGCGTGGAAGGCGTCAACGACCGCGTGCAGCTCGCCGCGCTCGCCAAGGCGCACAACAAGCGCGTGTGCGAGCATTGGATGCGCGAAGGCGTCACCATCCTCGACCCGGACACCACGTGGATCGAGGACGACGTGCAGATCGCACGCGACGCGGTGATCCTGCCCGGCTGCTTCCTCCAAGGCCATACGGTGATCGGCGAAGCCGCCGAAGTCGGCCCGTACACCACGCTGATCGGCGCCACCATCGACGCCGAAGCGCATGTGGAACGCTCCCGCGTGCAGGAGACGCACATCGGCCGCGCCGCCAACATCGGCCCGTGGACGTATCTGCGTCCGGGCAACGAGCTCGGCGAGGGAAGCAAGGCCGGCGCGTTCGTGGAAATGAAGAAGGCGCACATCGGCAACGGCACGAAGGTGCCGCACCTGAGCTATGTCGGCGACGCCGACCTGGGCGAGCACACCAACATCGGCGGCGGCACCATCACCGCCAACTATGACGGCGTGCACAAGCACCACACCACCATCGGATCGAACGTGCACGTCGGCGCGGGCAACCTGTTCGTCGCCCCCGTCACCGTCGGCGACGGCGTCACCACCGGAGCCGGCTCCGTGGTCCGCCACGACGTCCCGTCCGACTCCATGGTCTATTCCGAAAACACGCAACACGTAGTAGAGGGCTGGAAGCCCGAATGGGAGCGCTGAACATGCCTGCATTGCAAGATTCCATCGACGCCATCCGCATCGCCGCAGCCGCGGCCGACCGCATGAAGGCCACCGACATCGTGGCGTTCGACGTTACCGAACCATTGGCCATCACCGACGCGATGCTCATCGCCAGCGCCTCGAACGAACGCCAGGTGCTCGCCGTCGCCGAGGAAATCGAGAAGGACCTGTACCTCAAGGCCGGCAAACGCCAGCCGCGCTCCCGCGAAGGCCTGACCGAAGGCCAGTGGGTGCTGCTCGACTACGGTGATTTCGTCATCCACGTCATGCACCAGGAATCCCGCGAATACTACCGTCTCGAACGGTTGTGGAAGGACTGCCCGAGCATCGACCTGCAGCTCGAACACGCCGAGGGCGAGCAGGAGCCGACGGTTTCCAGCGAAGCGTGATTTTTCATCCATCATCGAAACGTGCCTTCCCGAAAATCATGCGGAAGGCACGTTTTGGTATGCGCCGTCCCAGCAATCCGAATACGACGGCAGACAGGCAATAAATCGGAAAGACAACCGGCAGATAGGTGAGAGGCATGCCCAGAAACGTCGAACTCGACCATGATGAGACCATGACGCCACACGTGCGTTCCATCACACTGGTGCGCCACGGACGCACCGCATACAACGCGCAGCACAGGCTGCAGGGACAGATCGACATTCCGCTCGACGAAGTGGGTATGTGGCAGGTTCGCCAGACCGCGTCCGCATTGCGTGAACTGTACGTGGACCGTCATCCCGAAGCGGCATGCCAGCTGGTTGTCTGCTCCGATCTCAAACGCGCGGCCGCCACCGCACACGCGTTCGCCGACCCGCTCGGACTCGACGTGCATCCCGACGTCCGTGTGCGAGAACGCAGCTTCGGCGATTGGGAAGGCATCGCCGTCGAAGAGCTCGCCAAACGGTTCCCCGAGGATTATCTGTCATGGGCCCAGTTCCGCGGCGGCGAGCTCAAGTATGGCGCAGAACCGAAGCAGAACGTCGGCAGGCGTGGTGTCGAGGCGTTGAACGATTGGGCGTCGAAGGCCGGCTCCGATACCGACCTGTACGTGTTCTCGCATGGCGCCTGGATCTCGCAGACGTTGCAGACGCTGCTGGGATTGAGCGAAGTGCATGGCGATTTCGCCGACATTCTGTCGATGCGCAACGCGCATTGGGTGCGGCTGGCACCGTTGGAACTGCAGGGCACGCTGCGGTGGCGTCTGGTCGACTACAACCATGGTCCGGCGATCGCCGACACCGAGCAGTGGGAGCATCCGCAGCTATAGCCGCTGACGAAAACGGGGGATGACGCGCGTCCCGTTCCCAAGTTTTTTCCAAGCTTTTCACAGAATCGCAAGTTTTTTCAAAGCGTAATCGGCTACCGTCATGCTCTGTGAAGAATTTTTTCAAGGGCATATCGTTTTCATCGATTTTCGCGGGCGCGCTTGCCGCGGTGACCTCGTTCCTGCTGTCCGCAAAAATCGGCATCGCGGGATCGGTGATTGGCGTCGCCGCCGGTTCCATCGTCTCGGCCGTTGCGACGCAGGTGTACAAGAACGTGCTCAAGGCGTCGGGGGAGAAGCTGCAAAACGCCGTACCGTTCGTGGCCAACGACAAGGACGGTACGGACGGTGCCGGCAAGAGCGGCGATGACGCCACCACGGTGATCGCTCCCGCCGAATCCGAGGGCGAGCAGACCAAGACACTGTCCGCGGAGGAATCCGATGAGACCACGGTCATGACGTCCGTGGACGGGGATACGACCACGGCGATGCCCGCAACGTCAGGCCGTGTCATCTCCTCCGCGCAGGCCGGAGGACGCGAATCGAACATGCTTCCGGACAATGCCGGCGGAAGTATCCAGCATGCTGGACGCCGGGCGTCGTTTGACGCTTGGCTGCATGGCAAGCGTGCGCCGATCGTCATCGCGATCGTCAGCGCGCTTATCGGCGTGGCCGTGAGCGCCGGACTGATCCTGGCATTCACGGGCGGACATGGAACCGATACCGTGGTGCGTGACATGGTCAACAGCAAGCAGACGCCGTCGGATGACAATGCCGGCGATTCCACCTACGGCAGCGGAAACAACGGCACGCAGGACAATATGCAGAACCAGTCCGGCACGACGGACACCGATAAGGATTCCACCACGAACTCCGACAGGAACAACGGCAAGGACACCGGGAAGAAGACGGATTCCACAACCGGCGGCACCGGAACGTCCACCGACGGCTCGGACTCGTCCACCAACACCGGAGACGATTCGAACAAGACGGATTCGTCCACGGACTCCACTACGCCATCCGACGGATCGACGTCAGGCACCAACAATTCGGGACAGTCGGGCGCGGGGACGACCACCACGCCGAATGGTTCGGCATCCACGAACCAGAATCCGACGCCGAACGGTTCGAATCCCAATGGCACATCATCCGGCACGTCAGGCAATGGGACGGATACTTCGAAATAGCCTATGAGGCATGCGGCCGGGGCTTTCCTCGACCACGTGCCCGACACGCCGCGAATTGCATGATTCTGCTCTGTGTTGTATCTTATACAAGGTTTGCAGAGCAGACATTGGGGCTATGGCGCAGCTGGTAGCGCATCTCCATGGCATGGAGAGGGTCAGGGGTTCGAATCCCCTTAGCTCCACCGTTAGGGCTTTCAGAGAAATCTGGAAGTCCTTTTTTGCGAAAACGGCGGACTCAATGCCACGAAAACGGCCACCAGTAACACGACCCAGCCAGTGTCTCCACAGCTCGGAAAGCTAATCAGTGAAGCGTGCGATGGCAAGAAGCCGACGGACTTCATAGTCGCCTGCTCTGACGGAACACATATCACCCCCAACCGTTTGCGCGACCACTTCAACGCGGCCAAAGTCAAGGCCGGAAGACCAGATCTACACTTCCGCACTCCGAGCAACCGGCATCACCGCCGTCGTCGCCGCAGGAGCCAGCTTGAAGGACACGGTAGGGGCTCACATCCCTGCGGGAACACTTCAGGCTCCCACAAGCTTGCACGATGGCCGCACGGCGACGTTCGGGGTCTTTGATGGCCCGAGCCTCCGCCAGACGCCATCAACGCATCAGACGGCGGAAACGATGAAACGTCGGATAATCCGTCTCCACGTCATCCTGTACCATCAGGGGGTTGTTTCGCAAAAATCGGCTGCTTTGGATGGGCTGAATATCGTTGGAATCAAGCCGTTTCTGAGTTTTGGTGTTCTTTGCTGGAACCAGTGGTTTTGGCTAATCCTGACGGTCACTGTTACTGAAATGTTACTGGGATTTGCTGCTTGGGAAGGCGACACGCTCGGCGTGTCGCGGGCGGCTGGATCACGCTCCGGCAAGGGTAATGACTGGGTAACCCCTTGTTCTTTTGAGAGGTCGCTTTGCTGGTTTCCGTTGGTTTCGTTAATCGCATTTTCGTTGCAATGACGCCGTTCTGGTGACGTTCGCGAGATTCGTTGATTGCTGCTGATTTCGCTGTTCTCTGCGGTCATTGTGTCCCGGTTGTGTCCACAGCGGCGCGGGTGTTCCCCAGTCAAATGAACTGGAATGACTGAGGAACAGCGTTGGACACCAATCAACTTGTCCGATTCTCTCCTATGAACTCTTGGAGCTGAGCATGTTGGTTTACTTACCATCCCTATGGTCACTTTCGTCGAGCGGGATTAGAGTAATGTGCGAGAAATCTATTACATCGCCGAAGAATACTTGTGATTCGTATTCCCGGACCTTGGCAGTGGCTGTGACAATTTTCTTAGCCACCATGCCATTGGCTCCATCCATCGGCAGCAACCTGTATTCTCCGGTTTTCTCGGAAATCGTTTTGCGTCCAGAGACGTTTGCGTACCACTGATAGTATCCAAGGAAGACTTTCCGCCTTCCTACATAGGCATTCAAACGGCTGACTCCATGAATGCAAGAAGGGAAACTCACCTTGCGTATCGACATGCTTGGATTAAGAGTGAAGGATAGTCCGTCCCACTTGTGGAAGATATAAGCATCCTTATGTTCCAGTAGAGCCAGATCGATAATGTCGTTCTGGATGTCGAAGTCTCTGATTTCTTTGAACTCCGGGAACAAGATCTCTGACGAGGAACGCCGCTGAAGATCACTGTACAGCTGGGCAATTTCTTGCAGCTGCGCAAAATCAGGAAGATTATTAGTCGGCAAGTTGTCAATAGACAGGAAGGCTTCACCGTCAGGCGAGTGAAGGTTGAACTCCGATCCCTGCGAGAGCTCCTGACAAACGGTTATGGCGTCTTTGACCTTATCAACCGGCTTGCCCACTATATTTTTGATGGTGAAATTCATCTTGACCGTCGTGGTCGCATCACCATCAAAAATAAGTTGGACCCGAAGGCACTCGCTTTCATCCTCACCAGTCCATTGAGCACCGCCTTCAATCCCGTGAGTGCGCTCAACCTGTTTAAGTGACACGGAAGCAGAAGGCGAGGCCAAGATAAGCTCTAAATCATTCCCTTCATTCTGCGGGAGAATGAACGCCCGGCAGGACTGTATCTGCGCATCGGGCAGCGCGTCCTTTAGAAACGGGATATTGCCAGTATCCGCAAGACGAACAGGGAAATCAGCAAGTGAGGTGCCATATTTTTTGAACGACTCAAGCTGCTCACGTTGCTCTTGGTTCTGTGGCACGAACTGCACGGGGAAGGTTATCTTCGCGAATGACGTCGCTTCCTTGTACTTGGCGATCACATCAACGGTGATTGACGACCCGTCCGGCCTCTTTTCCAAAAAAGAGAAAACGAGGTTCGGTCTCGTAATGAAATATGAATGCTCGTCGAACTTACTGGCGATGTTCACGGTATAGGCATAGTTGGGATCACGATTTTCCAGCATGTCACAAATCGAGTGAAGTTTCGACAGCAGCGCTTTATCATCATGCAGATCGTCCACACGAGCGGCTTCGATAAATGTATGGACCAATCGCTCCACTTCGCGTATACCGTTACCGAGGAAATAGTCATAGACCTCGGGCATATCGGTAGCCCAAGCTTGGATGTTGGGTAGCCCGACCCAATCACAATGATATGGCAGTTCCTTCGTTATTTCCTTGAACCACTTCAGATTCTGCGGAGTTGGATCCAAGGGCAAGACCAGATACCAGTTCGCCACCTTATAGCCGGTTTCCCGGATATAGTCGTTCAGCGACTTCAGCGACTTCTTAATCTGACTCTTCTGGCTGGTTTTAAGAGTATGGGCAAACTTCTTCACCTGATAAACGTCATAGGTGCCATCACCGTTCTTCACCTGAAGATCTATCCCATTGTCACCGGATGAAGGGCGAACACGGTTTGCCTCAGGACGCTGCTTGCAAATAAATACGGCAAGCAGCGTCTCCATATCCTCGCCGGACAGATTCCCCCATGGAATAGGATCAACCACGAAAACCTCGCTTCTTGCCAAGTCGGCAACTACCCATTATCATCAGCTCTAGCTTGGTTGATTCGTCTTTGGCGCGCCGCTTGTGCCGCAAGCAACCCGCTTTGTCACGCATCTAACGAGCCGGAACCCTTAGAACATATGTTCTAACATGTGGCCTTGACGCAAGCCTACGGCGGCGGCAATCGCTGACTTCGGACGGTTGATGACAAGCAGACGTACCTCGACTTGGCTAAACACTAGTATTGGCTGAGTCCAGACTCTAGACGGATTGGAGATTCGCAAGTGAGCAAGAGCCCGGTAGTTCATCCCACCAAGGACGAGGCGTTTGATGCAATTAAGCATTCCTTAGCAGACTGGGCCGTCTATACTTCTGATCGTGCTGTTGTCGCGCATGGAGATTCCCTTAATCTAGTGAAGCAGATGCCTGACGACTCCGTTTCATTGATTTTGACTGATCCGCCATATCATTCAACCAAAAAAGCCAACATTGTAAATGATAGGGCTTTTCGCGAAGATGAGGCGTTTATCGAGTGGATTGAAAAATATACACAAGAATGGCAACGAGTTCTTCGATCCAACGGAACATTGTATGTTTTTTGCTCTTCTCGCATGTCCGCTCGCTTAGAGGTAATGATGTCGCATTATTTTCGTCCAATAGCACATGTTGTATGGACTAAACCTAACGAGCCGGGATTTGATGGATGGAAGGGTAAGGCGAAAAAAGAGTCACTAAGGTCTTGGTACCCGCATTCCGAGAGAATACTTGTTTTTGAGCATGGTCAATATGGGGCGATGGAGGCATCTCGTCGCTCTCCTTTTGGTGAATATCTCCGAGACGCACGGAAAAAATGCGGCATGTCCATGCATGAACTTACAGAGGTGACTGGAGCATATGGCAAAGTCAATCATGGCGGAGCCGTTGCCAATTGGGAGGCAGGCAGAAATATACCCAGCGAAGAACAATATAATAAAATGCGTGATGCCTTGATAGCGACTGGCAAGATTGGCGAAATGCCCACGTATCAGGATGTTGTGCGTCCAATGTCGCTAAGCAACGATGTGGAATATACCGACGTATGGGACTTCCCCAGTGTACGTCCTTTCAAAGGTAAGCATCCGGCGGAAAAACCGGTCGATATGCTTGAGCACATCATTCAAGCTTCAACTTACTGTAATGACACCGTACTGGATTGTTTTGCTGGCTCTGGTTCTACTGCTGTCGCTGCACTTAAGCTTGGTAGGAGATCTATCTCCATGGAGATAGAAGACAAGTGGATTAAACGAATTGTGGATGGCATTGAAGCAGCGTCCGACGACATCCACAATTCAACGCAAGAAAAGGCGACTCAAAAATCGAATAGTGTTAGCGAGCTTTCACTATTTGATTGAGATTGTCTAGTGTCTATGTGATTCCGAATAAGAACTTTTGTCATCCATTCGAGAGTGCTTTCGATGCCGGCGTCTTTGACAACCACATTACAGAAGTGGTGTCCCCAACCAAGGTTATACGGCCTATGCTGAAGTCTGCCGACACGTAATTCCTCGATATGGAATAGACTTACCTCGGTTATCGTTATATCCCATGTTTCTCTGCCTTCGGCTTGTTCTTCACGTTGTAGAAATTCATTAGCGTGAATGGGTTGAAGGCAGAGAGGGCATATTGTCACATGCTGGGAATTTATTGCTCTAATATCAATGAGTCTGTCCAAGTCAAGCAGATTATGTTCGTCTGCTTTCCTCATGACACTTTGGCGACGTTCAAGAGCTTCTTGCTCAGACATTGTGTCTGAAATTGCGGTTTCAACCGCTCCCGGGCACATCCAAAATAGGGCCTCTAATTGTGTCTTGACATCGCTGATGATTGACGAGGAGGCATACTCATAAACACGGATTCCCGCTCCTCGCAAATTGGTTTCGTTGTAGCCGATATAGACCCTTGCATTATTGGCATCCGCTGTGGTGCCGTGGACACGGGCTAACACCGTTCCCCCAATTGGTTTTTCTCTACGGATAGGAGCGCAGAATGGTTTGCCGTTGGGAAGGACGCCAACATCGTGGTATTGCGCCCCATAGCGATTCCATTGACTACGACGAAGATATAGGAGAACGGCGTTATTCCCTAGTTCAATTCCTTCTTTGAGAAGTATCTGATCCGCGTCAGCAGTAGTGAAGTACCATTCAGGATCTACGAGAACAATGGATCCGTTTTCGTATTCGTCTTCATTACTGTATGGATGCCTACAGGCAGCCCACTGGCTGTATGGAATTAAAACGGTTGAATTTCTTGAAACCCGGTTCTGGTATATTTCACTGTTACTCGCTCCTCGCGTCTGTCCGGTCTTGTAGATCTTCCTGTCGACCAGAGAAGGCAGCTTCTTAAGACGTTTTGCACACATACCCCGAGTATATAGGGTATATTCATACTTTCTTGGATGGGACGCAACTTTTCTTCGCATCCCATCCGATAGTTGCCGTCACTTGGAGAGCTTGCCGCTGAACGCTTGGTTGACCAAGGTGTAAACGGCTTGTGCGACGCCGATGTCGCCGGTGAGGACGATGCCTCATCCGTAGCCGTGGAAGCCGTTGGTGGCGGCGATGGCGATGACGCCAAGCAGGATGCTCACGCCGAGGGGCGTCAGGCCCACGTAGTCAGCGGGGATGTACTTCTTGAACGCCTGCACTAAGGCGGGCGCGACGAGGGCGACGATGCCGGCCGCAAAGGTGGTCGCTGCGGAAATATCCATGCGTGTTCTCCTTAAGTGTTCGGATATGGGAGGTGCGGCCTCCGGCACGGTGCCGAAGGCCGCAATTGGACGGCGGCTAGTAGCGCAGCTGCTGTCCGGGATAAATGAGGTTCGGATTCCTGAGGTTGTTAAGCTGAGCGACACGCTGCCAGCCGGACACGTCAAAGATGCCGCTCAGCGTCTCATCACGCTTGACGACATGGATCCACGTGCCCGTGCCGGCGCTCGCGGACGGCGGCGGCTTTTTTCGCGGCCGGGCCTGACCCGACACGGCGTCGACGGTCGCGTACGCCGACGAATTCAAGAGCCGTTCCAGGGTCGGGCCGATCTGCAGGGCATCGGCCGAATCGCTGCACCGCGGGTCCATCACGCCGCGCGGCTGCCGCATGTTCAAAGCGCGTCCCGTCAGCCGCGTGAGGGCGCGCCGCGAGGCGCTGGCGCGCGACATCCTCGGGATCCACCCGGATTTCCTCATGGCCGTGTACGGATACGGGAAGATGCATGCCCGGCCGATCGCCCGGGGTTGGGATCCGGACGGAATCGGACGCCGCCGGGGCGATGGAATGCGGCATGCTTCCCTCGACTGGCACGGTCGGCGGCTCCTGTGGCAACGCCATGGCCGAGAGCGTCAACGGCGCGTACAGGACCGAACTCGTCTGGCGGCGCAAACCCTTCCGGGACCTAGGGAACCTGGAGCTGGCGACGTTCCAGTGGGTCTCGTGGCGGAACTCGAAGCGGCCGCACCGGCCCCCGGACCACAAGACACCGCAGGCGGTGAAAACCGGGTATTATGCAAACCAAGCGGCACAAGCCGCCTCACTATAAGGGCGGAACAAAAATCAGGCCACTTCAATCTGTATTTCTTCAGCCCAATAATCGGGGTACATATCATCCGATAGCCGGACAAGTATTCACAAGGGATTTATTGCTGGAGGGCTTTTCTTTTCCATGATTGATTGGATAGCGGATGATCGTGGTTGGACGCCTCAGCAAGGTGCGGAACAGGTGCATCTCTCCTAAATGTGTTTTCAGATGAGGCACGTATGTGATGTTATTCACGTTGGGCGAACATGCGTTGTGGGGTTTCTTGCCGTAATCTGAAAGTATGTCCGCATTCCATGGGCACGCAAACGAAAGGACGTCATCATGGCAGATCTCACCGATGAGATGAAGGAATTCCTCAACAGCAACCTCGCATGGGTGGCCACCATCAGCAAAGAAGGCCAGGTTGATCTCGGACCGAAAATGAGCATGTTCATCATCGACAGCAACCATATCGGCTACCACGAGCGCACCGCGGGCCAAACATACCGTAACCTGCTTGACGGCAGCGATCTGGTCGTCGCGGTCGCCAATCTTGAACAGAAGAAAGGCTACCGCTTCCGTGGCAACGTCGTGCTTCATTCCGACGATGCGATCTATGACGAGCAGGTCAAGGTCGCTGAGGAACGCGGTACGAAAAAGCCGACAACCATTCCGGTATTGGAGATTACGGAAATCCAGGATCTCACCCCGGGCGCTACGGCAGGTAAAACCATCGTCAAGGACTGATCAGTTCCATACTGACCTAGTCGAAACGATAACAGCGGAGAACCGCAGGCGGGACAGCATGTCCGGTCTGCGGTTCTCCGCTGTTATCGGAACGGAATATCGCGCATATGCAGCATATCGTTCGCGGCGGTTCGACTATGGATCCCTATACGACAGCTGCATGTATGGGTTGTGGATAAGTGTGGATAAGTGTTCGCTCATCCACTTATCCACAGATTTTCTTAAGGAGGTGGCGGGCGAATATTGGTTTCTGCCATGCTGGTCTGCACGCATAAGCGAAGACGCTCATGCAACAACCAGCAACCGAAGAAGGTGAACCATGACACAACACACCATACGCCGCCGATGCGTAGCATTCCTCGCCATTGGCGCTATGGCGGCCCTCGCCATGCCGAGCACGGCCCAAGCTGCTCCACAATTAGCCGATCTGGGCGTCAAACAGTCCATGAGCGTGAAAGCAAGCAACGGGGAAAGCCTCGAAGGCAAGGACCTCCGCGCCATCCAACTCGCCACATACACTGCGGCAAGCGTGGACGGCAACACGATCGTCGGCTACGATCTGACCACGAACACGGCATTGGCGCCAGACATCACCGCGGCGGCCAAAACAGCCGGAGCCACCGACGCGAACCTTACCGTCAACGGCAAAAACGATCCGATGGCGTGGGTGGTGAAGAATCTGACCGACTCACGCAGCGATCTGTGGAGCGGAAAGCTACGCAACTTCTGCAATAGCCTCGCCAAACAAACCAACTTCGCCAAACAGGAGGGAACGGCGGTCGCCACAGCCAGCCAAGACAAAACCACCATGTCGACCGGCAACGTACTTGTGCCGGGAATCTACGCCATCGTGGACCGTACCCCGGCAATAACCACGCCAAGCAGCGGAACCGCCGTCAAAACGACCGCGTCCATCATGATGATGAACGGCACCGCGGTCAACGGCATCAGCCAACTGCGCACGGCCAGTGGCACGACCTTGACGCTCGGACAGGTGATCTACAAGGTATCCAGCGTGGAAGCACCCGATAAGAAAGTCAACGTCGGCAGCACGTGGAAAGACAGCGCATCCGAAGCGATAGGCAAGGATCTGACCTACCGCGTGACGCAGAAAATCCCTAACTGGACAGGCTATGATCACTACCATCTCGCGTTGAATGACAAGCTTGGCACAGGCCTCGACTACGTTTCGCTCACTTCGATTACCGTCGGAGGCAAAGCATTGGCAGACACGTTCTACAAGGAAAACGTCAACGGCAAAACCATCAGTTGGCTGTTCGGCGTCAACGGAGACATCCTCGCTTCAGACGCATCAAAGGCAGCCCTGCCGGTCGGTTCGACGATCACCGTCACCTACACGGCCCGCCTCAACGGCAACGCGGTCATCGGAAGCCCCTGCAACGTCAACTACATCGACTTGGAATACTCCCATAACCCCAACGCATGGCAGGACCACAACAACCAGCCCGGCAACGAGGTCAAAGTCTGCACCGGTGAAATCGCATTGCGTAAGGTCGACGCCAAAAACCAAAAGCTCACCGGCGCGAAATTCACCATCGCCCAAGGCGCCAACAACAAAACACCTTTGAAACTCGTATCACTCGGCAAAGGCAACTACCGCCTCGCCACCAGCAGCGACACCACAACCACCACCACGTTCGAAGCCGGCGAAACCAAAATCCAAGGACTCAAAGGCGAATACACCATCACCGAAACACAAGCGCCCCAAGACTACTCACCGCTCATGCTGCCCAGCGCAGTCGTCACCGTCAACGTTGACGACGCCACCATGACGTGGAGCATCGACGTCAAATCCGACCCCAACAACCTCATTAAAAAAGGCGACAGCCACACCGTGGTCGTCACCAACATCCGCACCATCACCGAAATACCGTTGACCGGCGCGGCAGGATTGACCATGCTTTTCAGCATCGCAACGCTCCTCTTCATAGGAGGCATCGTAATGCTGCGCATGTGCAAATCAGCTGACGACCGCTAACCGGCATCCAACGATAGGAAACACATGACGGTCCCCACGCACGACAAACCCCGACACAAAAACACGTCGGCAAAACGCAACATCATCCGATGGTGCGTGGGAACCGCCATGCTCACCGCAACAGCACTCATCATCAGCATCCCCCTGATCATGCGCGCCGAAGACAACATCCAACAAGCAGCCAACGTCAAAGCATACGCAGCCACCGTCACCAACACCACAGACACGACAATCCAAGAAAGCAAAAGGCAGGCAAAACTCTACAACGCACGCCTCGCCAACCGAACCAAACCACAAACCGACGATCCAGCAGACAACTCAACCAACAACCAAACCGACAACCAAACAAAGGATAAAACCCCAACACAAAATCCCATCGAATACAACCAACAACTCATCATCCCACCCAGCGACGTCATAGCAACCATCAACTACCCAAAACTCGGCATCAACCTACCCATACGCCACGGAACCAGCGAACAAGTGCTCGCCATCGGCGCCGGACACTGGAAGGGAACATCCCTACCGATCGGGGGAGCGGGAACCCACACCGTCATCACCGCACACCGAGGCCTCGCCGACAAACTCATGTTCACCAAACTCGACCAAGCCCGCGAAGGCGATGAATTCACCATCACCACCCTCGATGAAACCCTCACATACCAAGTGCAAACCATCCGCACCATCACCCCCGACGATTTCACCTGGATAAACAAACACGACGACACCGCCGATCAGGCCACGCTCATGACCTGCACCCCATACGGCATCAACACACACCGACTCCTCGTCACAGGAACACGCATCCCAAACCACGACGAATGCCCGCCCGAAACAGGCTGCCTCACCGACGGAACACTCACCGCCACAGCGTTCGTGCTCACCACCGTATGGGCAATCATCATCGCGCTCGCACGCCACAGTTACAATGAAATGCATGATCGACGAAGTATTGTTCCTACGCCACGGACGCACCGCCTACAACCTCGCAAGACGACTGCAAGGCCAAATCGACATTCCCCTCGACATCGTCGGCAGGTGGCAGGCCGACCAAAGCGCTTATGAACTCGCCAAAAAGTACTATTGGGCGAAAGTCGCGCACCTCGCCGACCATAATGACGAACTCGCCCAACCCGCGTACAAGGGCGCGTATCTCGCCGATATCGACGAAATCAACGAGGCGCCGGCCGCAAGTCGACGCATGGTCGTCGTGTCGTCAGACCTTTTCCGCGCCCAACAGACCGCCCACGCCATTGCCGACCTTCTCGGACTTGACGTAGTCCTCGACCCGCACCTACGTGAACGCAGCTTCGGCGAATGGGAGGGCATGACCCGTGAGGAGATCCTCGAACAGTACGCCGACGACTACCATTCATGGCGCGCCCACACCGGGGGCGAAACCAAGCATGGCGTCGAAAGCCGCCGCCACACCGGCCAGCGTGGCGCCCACGCCATCCGAAGCATCATCGCCGAACATGCCGGCGATTCCATGCCAACCACGCTGCTCGCCGTCGGCCACGGATCATGGATCGTGGCCACCGTCGCCGTATTGCTTGACATGGATCCGGACGATCTCAACAATCTCGGCGCCATGCGCAACGCCTTCTGGACGCGGATGAGCGTCGATGCCAGACGTGGCCCCGCCGAACCCGACACATGGCAGTGGAAGCTCGACGCCTTCAACCAAGGCCCGGCCATCGCGGCGCTTACGGACTGGGAGAATGGGCCGAAGGAATTGCGCGGCCCGAACATGCCGTTGTGGAAGCCCATCATGCAGTGACATGCGGTAACCCACGGTGGGCCATTGCTCACCGTGGGCGCATGCGGTGAACATGAATTCTCGATGAAATCTCCGGCTTGTGGTCGGTTAGCTCCCAAGGTTGGACTATCCTAAATAAGGTTGTTTGCCCGAATGGCCCCTGAGCGGCTGCGAAAAACTGGTCGCAGTAGGCTATGGGATTCGGGCTGCCGTACAGCGATAGAACGTTGGGAAGCGCGAAAGGCGGGTGAGAGACATGTTGAGAATGTTCAGAACGATTAACGGCCAGGTGGAGCAAATCCAAAAACCGGAGAACGGCTCCTGGTTATGTCTCTCGGCGCCCACCGACGTGGAGCTCGCCAACGTGTCCATGGAAACCGGCATCGACCTGGCCGACCTGCGCGCCCCTCTGGATGACGAGGAACGCTCGCGCGTCGACGTCGAGGACGACTACACGATGATCATCGTGGACATTCCTACCGTGGAGGAACGCGGCGGCCGCGACTGGTACGAGACCATCCCGTTGTCGATCATCATCACCCAGTCCGCCATCATCACCGTCTGCATGCAGGACACGCCCGTGCTGCACCCGTTCATGGAAGGCACCATCCGCGGCTTCAACACATACATGAAGACCCGGTTCATCCTGCAGATCCTGTACCGCAACGCCACCATGTACCTGCGTTACCTGCGCATCATCGACCGCGAAAGCGACAAGCTCGAACTGAAGCTGCGCCACTCCATGCAAAACCGAGAGATCCTCATGCTGCTGGAACTGAGCAAGACATTGGTCTACTTCACCACATCCCTCAAATCGAACGAAATCGTCATGGAGAAGCTGACCACGCTGCCGCGGCTCAAGCAGTATCCGGAGGACGAGGACCTGCTCGACGACGTCATCACGGAAAACAAGCAGGCAATCGAGATGGCCAACATCTACAGCGGCGTTCTCGCCAACATGACCGACGCGTTCGCGTCGATCGTGTCGAACAACCTGAACAACGTGATGCGCATCTTCACCATCATCTCCATCACCCTGTCGATTCCGACCCTGATCTTCTCCATGTACGGCATGAACTTCCAGGAAGGCATGCTCGGCATGCCCCTCACGGACAAGCCATGGGGCTTCGCGGTGATCATCGGCATCTCACTGGTCCTTTCGGCGATCGTCACCTGGTTCCTCACCCGGTCGCGCATGTTCAAGTGACGTCCATGATGGGAAAAGCGCGATACGTGGCCGCGGCGGCATGCGCGGCATTACTTGCGGCCGGCGCCGGCGCGTGCGGCACATCGGTTTCCGTGGTGACCGAAGGCGCGGCGCAGGGGCCGACGATCGCGATAGGAGTGGCCGCCGACCAGCCGGGGCTTGGATACCTGCATGGAGGCGAATACTCCGGTTTCGACATCGACGTGGCCAAATACGTGGCGAAAACCCTCGGATACGCGGAAAAGCAGATCGTGTTCAAACAGCTGTCCCCGGCCATGCGAGCCTCCGCGCTCACCGACGGCACGGTGGACATGGTCGTGGATTCCTTCTCCATGGACGGGACCCACGATGGTGAGGCCGACGTCGCCGGACCATATCTGACGGTCCGGGAGGCGCTGCTCATCCGCTCCGACAGCGCATCCGAAATCACCGGAACCGACAGCCTGTCCGATAAAACCGTATGCGCGGTCGCTGGAAGCGCGGCGGCCGACAACATCCGCAACCGCACGAAAAACATCCGCACGACGGTGGCGGAACGCGACACGTATCCGCAATGCATGACGGCGCTGATGATCGGCGAGGCCGACGCCGTCGCCGCCGACGACGCGATCGCGGCCGGATTGGCGTCGAACAACACAGGCGACCATCTGAAGATCGTCGACGTTCCCGACACCACCTGGTCCTACGGCATCGCCGTCAAATCAGGACAGGACGAGCTGGTCGGGCAAATCGACGCCGCATTGCGCGCCATGGTCAAGGACGGCTCGTGGCAGAAGGCCGCGGCCGACATGGGCAAGTCGATCGGATACACGCCCGACGCGTCCATGAATCCGCCGAAGGCAACGGCCAAGGCCCCGTCCTCCGGCGCGTCCGCGGCATCGGAAAAATAACGGCGGCGCACGTGCCTGAATAGTGGTTGATTCCTTGCGAAGTGTCCAGTTGCGCGGCTAATTTCATGCATTATGAGTGACACTGAGAAAAGCGCGCAGGCGCAACCGAACGAATCCGCCGAACCGTCGTTCCGCTACAACGCGAAGCTGGCGCAGGGCATCGAAGAGAAATGGCAGAAGATCTGGGATGACGAAGGCACCTTCTGGGCCGCCAACGTCAACGGCGACCTGAAGGACGGCAAGGGCCATAACGCCGAAGGCCGCCCGTCCTATTTCGCGATGGACATGTTCCCGTACCCGTCCGGCAAGGGCCTGCACGTCGGCCACCCGCTGGGCTACCTCGCCACCGACGTGGTCAGCCGCTACCACCGCATGAAGGGCGAGAACGTGCTGCACGCCATGGGCTACGACGCCTTCGGCCTGCCGGCCGAGCAGTATGCCGTGCAGACCGGCCAGCATCCGCGCATTACCACCGAACAGAACATCGCCAACATGCGCCGCCAGCTGCACCGCATGGGCCTGAGCTTCGACAACCGTCGTTCCTTCGCCACCATCGACCCCGGCTACGTGCGTTGGACCCAGTGGATCTTCTCCCGCATCTACGACGCCTGGTACGACGAGGACGCCACCAACCCGTCCGGCTCCAGGGGCTGCGCCCGTCCGATCAGCACGCTCGTCGAACAGTTCGAATCCGGCAAGCGCGCCATCCCGGGCTTCGAAGGCAAGGCCTGGGCCGACCTGAGCGAAGCCGAGCAGGCCGACGTGCTCAACGACTTTCGTCTGGCCTACATCTCCAAGTCCCCGGTCAACTGGTGCCCGGGCCTGGGTACCGTGCTCGCCAACGAGGAGGTCACCGCCGAAGGCAAGTCCGAACGCGGCAACTTCTCGGTGTTCCAGCGCGAACTGCGCCAGTGGTCCATGCGCATCACCGCATACGGCCACCGTCTGATCGAAGACCTCGACACCATCGACTGGCCTGAGAAGGTCAAGCTCATGCAGCGCAACTGGATCGGCGAATCCCACGGCGCTTCCGTGCATTTCGACGTCGAGACCCCGAACGGCGTCAAGGACATGGAGATCTACACCACCCGTCCCGACACCCTCTTCGGCACCACCTTCGCAGTCGTCTCCCCGGAACACCACCTGCTTGAGAACGTTCCGGAAGAATGGCCGGCGGAAACCCCCGAGGATTGGAAGGGCGGCTACGCCACCCCGGTCGAGGCCGTGAAGGCGTACCGTCTGGCCGCCGAAGCCAAGACCGCCAAGGACCGCGTGGACGAGGCGGGCGAGAAGACCGGCCTGTTCACCGGCCTGTACGCCATCAACCCGATCACCGGCGCTAAGCTGCCGCTGTTCACCGCCGACTACGTGCTCATGGACTACGGCACCGGCGCGATCATGGCAGTGCCGGGCGGCGATCAGCGCGATTACGATTTCGCCGTCAAGTTCGGCCTGCCGGTCATCTACACCGTCAAGCCGCTGCCGGAATCCGGCGACGACCTCGCCAACTATGAGGGCAAGGCGCCGTTCGTCTCCCATGACGGCATCGTCATCAACTCCTCCATCGACGCGACCAAGGCCAAGGGCGATTCCCTGAGCCTCGACGGCCTGCGCGTGGACGAGGCCATCGACAAGGTCAACGCCTGGCTCGAATCCGCCGGCGTCGGCAAGGGCACCGTCAGCTACCGTCTGCGCGACTGGCTGTTCAGCCGCCAGCGCTACTGGGGCGAGCCGTTCCCGATCGTCTACGGCGAGGACGGCACCCCGCACCTGCTTCCCGACGAGCAGCTGCCGATCAACCTGCCGGACGTGCCGGACTACAGTCCGAAGACCTTCGACCCGGAGGACGCCGAATCCAACCCGGAGGCTCCGCTGAGCCGCAACGAGGACTGGGTCAAGGTCGAGCTCGACCTGGGCGACGGCAAGAAGACCTACTACCGCGACACCAACACCATGCCGAACTGGGCCGGCTCCTGCTGGTACTACATGCGTTACCTCGACCCGACCGACACCAAGCACATGGTGGAGAAGGACGAGTTCGACTACTGGATGGGTCCGGACCACAACAAGACCGCCGGCAAGTCCGGCGGCGTGGACCTGTACATCGGCGGCGTCGAACACGCCGTGCTGCACCTGCTGTACTCCCGCTTCTGGCACAAGGTGCTGTTCGACCTCGGCTACGTCGACTCCATGGAACCGTTCCACAAGCTGTTCAACCAGGGCATGATCCAGGCATACGCCTACACCGACGACCGCGGCCAGTACGTGCCGGCCGCCGAAGTGGTGGAAGGTCCCGCCGACGCCAACGGCGAGCCGACGTTCACATGGAACGGCCAGCATGCCAACCGCGAGTTCGGCAAGATGGGCAAGAGCCTGAAGAACATCATCACGCCTGACGACATGTATGAGAACTACGGCGCGGACACCTTCCGCCTGTACGAGATGGGCATGGGCCCGCTGGCCGAATCCCGTCCATGGAACACCCGCAACGTGGTCGGCTCCATGCGTTTCCTGCAGCGCCTGTGGCGTAACGTCATCGACGAGACCACCGGCGAGGTGCGCGTCACCGACGGCGAGCTTGACACGAAGACGCTGAAGCTGCTTAACAACACGATCGCCGACGTGACCGTCGAGATGGAGGCCATGCGTCCGAACACGGCCATCGCCAAGCTCATCGTGCTCAACAACCATCTGACCAGCCTCGACGCCGTGCCGCGCGCCGCCGTCGAACCGCTGATCCTGATGCTCTCTCCGATCGCCCCGCACATCTGCGAGGAACTGTGGAGCAAGCTCGGCCACACCGAATCCCTGGCGCACGCCGACTGGCCGAAGGCCGACGAACGTTACGTCGGACAGGATTCCGTCACCGCGGTCGTGCAGATCAAGGGCAAGGTGCGCGCCAAGCTCGAGGTCTCCCCGGACATCGATCCGAAGGAGCTGGAGAAGATGGCGCTCGAAGCCGTCGCCGACCGACTGGGCGGCAAGGAGCCACGCAAGGTCATCGTCAAGGCTCCGAAGATCGTCTCCATCGTTCCCGCGGAATGATCTTCTGACGAGACGGCCCGCATAAGAGGACGCGGGTTCTTCCGCACCATGGCGACACGCCAGGAATGTGGATAACCCGCGTTCTCCGACCACAGGAGCCGTTTCGGCTGGACAGTATGCCCATGCATCCTCCAATGTTGGACGCATGGGCATATTTGCATTTCGCGGCACTCACCCCATCCGTGCCATCCACACGGCGGACGGCGGCACTGGCATGCCGGCCGCCACGAAGCGGCTGCGGGGATTGGGCATGCCCGAAAAACCGTCCCGCCCCAACAGCCTTACGGCCATGGAGGCGCAATCGGACGAACCGTCCGCATCACACGAACCCGCACGACCGATGCCGCAGCGGAAGACGCATGACGCGAAACCGACATTGGCGGAGCTCGCCGGCGTCCGGCCGACGGACAAACCCGACGAGGGGGAGCGGACGAAACGCGACAGGCCACGATTGGCGTTCCGCCCGTTCCACGCGCTCATGGCGATCCTCACTTTGTCGTGCGCGCTGTGCGCGAGCCTGACCATGCTCGTCCAACAGACGATCCACTACAGCGAACTGCAGCATTCGCGGTCGCAGATACGCTCACAGGCCCAACAGCAGCCGCAACAGGCCCCGCAAACGGAACAAACGCCGGCACCGCAAGAAAACGGGCCGACGCAGGACGCGTCCACACCGGACAGCCATGACGGGCAAGACGGAGCGCAGCAATCGAACCAGCTTGACCTCAACACCGCAGACCTAGGCGAATTGCAGACCCTCAAAGGCGTCGGACCGGTCACCGCGCAGCGCATCCTCGACTATCGAACGCAGATAGGACGGTTCGACAACGTCGACCAGCTTTTGGAAGTCAAGGGCATCGGTTCGAAGACTCTGGCGAAGTTCCGTGACCAAGTGTGCGTGAGATGACGGGCACACGCGATTGGCTGACCAGGGAGCGCGGGAGCCGAGACTGGAGACTGCTGCCGGCCGCAATATGCGGTTGGGCGGCCAGTCTGGCCGCGCACGCCGGCTTCGCATATTGCATGTCGCATGACGGCATGCTCGGCGCTTTGCCGGCCGTTCTCACCTGCATGATACCGCTGGCGGTCCTGGCGGGACTGCCCTTCCCGCGATTGCCGGCGTCCGTTCGACGACGGATAACGCTCTGGCATGCGAGCGTCACGGTCTGCGCGATCGCTGCGATGGTTTGCGCGGCAAGCGCGTTGACCTATGATTTGCTGCAATGGCGCGACCCGGCTTCTCGGGCGGCCGCGGAAGGCGACGCTTCCGTCGTCGTCACGGCGCGCGCCACCTCGCCGACCGTCATCTCCGACAGACGGTCGAACGACTGCCGTGCCGACGCGCGCATCACATCGGTCACCATCGACGGCGTACGGCAAACCAGTTCGGCACGAGCGCGTATATACGCGGACCGGCCTGAATGCGGCAAACTCAAACAGGACGGCACCTACAAGATCGCGGGTCGCATCTCCGAAGCGCGATACGGTGCCATGCCGTTGTGGCTGACCGACGTCACGACAGTCGAACACGTCAGGCCGCCAAACCTGCCGATGCGCGCCATCGGCATGATGCAGGAGGCGTTCTTCGTCCAAACCGCACGTCTTTCCGACCAAGGGAAAGTGCTCGTCCCCGGACTGACATTGGGTGTTCTCGGACAGGACTACGTGCCGGCCGAGGGCGATGGCGCCGACATCGATTCCACATACGCCGCACAGGTGGAGGACGCGTTCCAAAGGTCCGGAATCGTGCATCTCATGGCGGTCAGCGGCGGCCATCTGGCCGTGACCGCCGCATTGGTGCGTTCCGTCTGCTCGTTCTTCCTTCTGCCGCGACGATTCACCGCACTGCTGGTCGCCATGTCGTACATCATGCTGTCGGCATGCGTGTTTCCGTCGGATTCGGTATCCCGCGCGCTTTTGATGGGATTGTCCGGCGCGGCATGCCTGTTCATCGGCAGACGAGGCCAGGCGATGGCGTCGTTGAGCTGGACCACATTGGCTATGCTGATGGCATGCCCGCACATGTCGCAAAGCTTCGGATTCGCCCTGTCCTGCGCCGCGGTGCTCGGCATCGTGCTGTTCGCCGACACCCTCAACGCATGGATGGAACCGGTCCTGCCACGGTTCGTGGCCGAGGCTCTGTCCATGACCATAGCGGCGCAAGTGTTCACCCTGCCGATCCAGATGCTCATCGAACCGGAACTGCCGGTGTTCTCCATACCGGCGAATCTGATGGTGGCGCCGTTCGTGGGTTTCGCCACATTGGCCGGCTTGGCCAGTCTTGCCGTCTCATGGCTGATTCCGTGGCTCGGCCTGCAACTGGCCCGTGCGGCCTCCTGGGGCACCGCGGTCATGGAACTGACCGCCCTTGAACTGGGTTCCGGCAGCCAGGCCACGATACCGTGGGCCGGAGGCGTCGGGGGAGCGGTCCTCGTCTGCGTGGTGGAAGCCGCCTGCGCGGCCGCCGCGATCATGACGCACCGGTTGTTCGGACGCATGATGGTCCAGGAACCCGATCTGCCCGGAAAACGTCTGATAGCCAACCCTGTGGAACGGCTGCGCATGTGGATGGAACGTACTCGGAAGGCATTGCGCGAACTGCAATGGGAGGAATAGGCCATGCCGGTTTTGTCCACCGATACGGCGAGATTGAATGGTATGCCGAAACCATCCGCAGCCACCACGCCCTTCCACCTCGTGTACGGAGGCGACTCGTACCTGAACGACCAGACGGTGCGCGACCTCAAACACGAGGCGCAACGCCGGTATCCCGACGCGGAAACCATCGAACTCGACGCGGCAAACGCCGACCATTACGCCTTCGACGAAGCGGTAAGCCCATCATTGCTTGCGGATCGCGCCATCGTCATCGTCACCAACCTGCAGAACGCGGACGAAAAACTGGGCGACGCCATGGTCTCTTACTGCAGACAGGCGTGCAAGGAGCCGGCGGACGCGTGCATCGTCATCTGCCAGCATGAGGGCGGTGTGAAGGGCAAACGTCTGGTGGAGCAGCTCACCAAGGCCGGAGCGTACAAGGACGCTGTCGCCGACCTGAAGAAGCCCGAGGCCAAACTCAACTTCGTCATGCAATGCTTCGAACGGCGCAAACGCCGCGTCGAGCCGATGGCCGCGCAGCAACTCGTGGCCGTGTTGGGGGATAGGACCGGCGAGCTTGCGGCCATGGTCGGCCAGTTATGCTTCGATTTCGACGACAATCCCATGACGCTCGACCGCGTCAACCAATATCTCACCTCCAATCCGCAGGTGGATGGCTTCCGTGTCGCCGACCTCGCGTTGTCGGGACGTACGGCGGACGCGATCATCGCCATGCGATCGTCCGTGGAACAGGGCACCGCTCCGATCGCGCTTATCGGCGCGCTGGCCATGAAGCTGCGGACGATGGCGAAGGCGTCGGCAGTGCGTGCGGGCACCATTTCCACGGCTGAGGCGAAAACGAACCCCTGGGTGTTGAAGAACGCGACCCGGCAACTATCCGGATGGACGTCAAGCGGCATGAGCGCATGCATCCAGATGCTCGCATGGGCCGACGAGCAAAGCAAAACCAATGGCTCGGACCCGGTCTATGCTTTGGAACGGTCCATCGAACTGATCAGCCGCAAAGGACGTGCCGCATGAGCAACACCATTACCATCACAGCCGCCACCGGCGAGGACATGCAGGCGTTGGGGGAGCGTTTGGCGAAGCTTGCCCGTGGAGGCGACGTGCTGTTGCTGTCCGGTCCGCTTGGCGCCGGCAAGACCACGTTCGCGCAAGGGTTCGGCGCGGGACTTGGCATCGGAGAGCCCATTGTCTCGCCGACCTTCACCATCGCACGCGAGCTTGAGGGACGGTTCGCGGACGGTTCGCTGGCGCATCTGGTGCACGTCGACGCCTACAGGCTCGGCGGCAACGCCTACGCGCCCGGACAGGACACGGTCGGACGGCTATTGGACGAATTGGAATCGCTCGGCTTGGACGAGGAATTGGAGGATCCGGGCGAGCATACCGTCATCCTGATGGAATGGGGCGAGCAGATGGCCGCCGCATTGGCTCCGGAACGGCTTGAAATCCACATCGACCGTCCGCTTGACGCGCCCGCCGTGACCGCGGACGGCGAGCTGACCAGCGCGGGCGCACGCACGGTGACGTTGGTGCCGGTGGGCGCTGCCTGGGATTCGTTCGATTTCACCGCGGGAAAACGCTGACCCTGTCTAAGACGCATCCGACGTGGCCGACCGCACCGCATGCCGTGGCTTCCAGCGCCGGTTGTACAGTGGTTGGCAGTTTGGCACAAGGAGTTTTCAAGCATATGCAGACACTGGTGATTGACACCTCATATGGTTCGACCGTAGGCGTGGTCGGACATGAACCCATCGTCGAAACGGATTCGCGCACCCATGTCGAGAAACTGCAGGTGAACATCGCGCAAGCCGTCGAACAGGCTGGACTGCAGGCGTCGGACATCACCCGCATCGTCGTCGGCGTCGGACCGGCGCCATTCACCGGCCTGCGCGCCGGCATCGTCGCGGCCAAGGCATTGGCCTTCGCCACAGGCGCGCAACTGGTCGGACAGGACGTGCTCGCGCCGCAATGCCTGGCACATACTCAAGCTACGGACGATCGCCGCCATCTGACGCTTGCCGTCAACGACGCGCGTCGCCGGCAACTGTATTTCGCGCTGTATGACGGCGGCACCGTTGCGGACGGCGTCGGACAATCGCCCATAACGTTGATCGACATGGACATCGACTATCCGGATTCCATCACGATGCGCGTCAATGACGTTCTTACGAAGCTCGCCGACACGGGCAAGCCGTACGTCGTCGACGTCATCGGCCATGGTGCGGTCAAATACGCGCAGTCGTGGAATGCGATTGCCTCCCTCGGCGAAGTCGACGACCATGCTCTGCTCGACGAAGGCGCGGAAGGATTGGCGCGATTCGCGGCCTTCACCACCAGCGAACAGGCGTTGGCAGAACCGACCCCCGTCGAACCGTTATATCTGCGTCGTCCGGACGTGTCAGTGCCCAACCCGCTCAAGCATGTGCTCAACCATGCCGGCGCCGAACGAACGGAGTGACGGCACGCCCATGATTGTCGACCATTCCCAGATTCCGGAAGACACCGCCGTCGGACAGATCGCCGCATTGGAAAAGGACCTGTTCGGCCGCGGCGCGTGGAGCGAACAGTCCGTACGGCAGGAATTCCACGCTCCGGCACGCACGTATCTGCTCGACATTGAAGGCGATGCCGTACAGACGGCGGATCCCGTCGTCCGAGGCTACGCAGGCTACTGGTACGACGGCGACGACGCGGAGATCATGACGATCGGCGTCGGCAGACCATACCAACGGCAGGGGATAGCGGCGGCGCTTCTCGAAACACTGATCGTCTCGGCGCGTCGGCAGGGCGCCAAACGCATGCTTCTGGAAGTCCGAGTCGACAACGTGCCGGCATTGGCGTTGTACGAAAGGTTCGGCTTCACGCGGATGGGATTGCGCAAACGCTACTACCAGCCAGAAGGCATCGACGCGTACACCATGAGCCTCGACTTGGAGCCGCGCGTCGTCGGCTTCAGCGCAACAGCGGATACAGAGCACACTTCAGCAACACACACAACGGAGCAGCAATGAGCGAACCAATCGTACTCGGCATCGAATCGACCTGTGACGAAACGGCGGCGGCCGTGGTGCAGGGACGCACCCTCATTTCCAACGTGGTCGCGTCCTCCATGGACGAGCACGCCCGCTACGGCGGCGTGATTCCCGAAATCGCCTCTCGCGCGCACGCCGAAGCGTTCGTGCCATGCGTCTCCAAAGCTCTGGCCGACGCGAACATGACGCTGTCCGACGTCGACGCGATCGCCGTATCCGCGGGACCCGGCCTCGCCGGCTGTCTCGCGGTCGGCGTGTCCGGCGCGAAATCGTTGGCATGGGCCGCGAACAAGCCGATCTACGGCATCAACCACGTCATCGGACATATCGCGGTGACGCAGCTGCAGTTCGGACCGTTCCCCAAGGACACGCTTGCGTTGATTGTGTCGGGCGGGCACACTTCGCTGCTGCATGTCGAAGACGTGGCGCGGCATATCGACGTGGTCGGCACCACGCTCGACGACGCTGCCGGCGAATGCTTCGACAAGGTGGCACGTCTGCTTGGTTTCCCGTATCCCGGCGGCCCGCACATCGACCGTCACGCACAGCTGGGCAACCCACATGCCATCAAAGTGCCTCAGGGCCTTACACAAGGCAAGGCGGGGCAGCAGCATCCGTACGATTTCAGTTTCTCCGGCGTGAAGACGGCCGTGGCGCGTTGGATCGAACAGCAGCAGGCGGAAGGCAATGAGATTCCCATCGACGACGTGTGCGCGTCGCTGGCCGATTCCGTCGCGACGGTGCTCGCCAAGAAGGCGATGCGCGGTTGCGAGCAGTACGGTTCGAAGACCCTGATCGTTGGCGGCGGCTTCTCCGCGAACTCCCAACTGCGCGCCAAACTGTTGGAGGTCGGAGCCAAGCATGGCGTCGAAGTGCGTATCCCGCAAATCAAACTGTGCACCGATAATGGCGCTATGGTGGCCATGCTGGGCGTGAACCTGGTGGAGAGCGGCGTGAAACCGTCCGAACCGGATTTCGCAATCGATTCCGCCATGCCGTTGACGAAGATCAGCATGTGACGGTAGTCCCGCCGCAGCAGGGGAGACACGCGCGGGATTTGCATTTTGCGTTTTACCGCGTATAATTCATGTCTTGTGCACAGCGCATTCCTGCGTAGCTCAGTTGGCAGAGCATCCGACTGTTAATCGGACGGTCACTGGTTCAAGCCCAGTCGCAGGAGCCATTCGAAAAATCCCCTTGGAAACAAGGGGATTTTTTCATTTTCAACGACTCTTGGCATTTTTGGCCACCCTTCATGTTTATCCGTCGGCGGAAACCGTGGTTCGTCCAGCCGTCCATGCGTATGATGAACGCACCGGGTCAATCAAACAAAGGAAGGAAGTCCATCATGTGCACTGGCGTTCGTTTCTCCGACGAAGAGGGAAACATGTATTTCGGCCGCAACCTCGACTGGAGCTTCTCATACGGCGAAAGCATCCTGGCCACTCCACGCGGCTACCACTACGACAACGTGTTCGGCGCGAGCGGCAAAGCCACGCCGAACGCGGTGATCGGCGTGGGCGTGGTCATGGCCGACCGTCCGATGTATTTCGACTGCGCCAACGAGCATGGTCTGGCCATCGCGGGATTGAATTTCCCCGGCTACGCGGAGTTCGTGCATGAGCCGGTCGAAGGCACCGACAACGTCGCGACCTTCGAATTCCCGCTGTGGGTGGCACGCAATTTCGATTCCGTCGACGAAGTCGAGAAGGCGTTGAAGAACGTGACCCTCGTCTCCCAGATCGTGCCCGGCCAGCAGGAGTCGCTGCTGCATTGGATCATCGGCGACAGCGAGCGCAGCATCGTCGTCGAACAGATGGCGGACGGCATGCATGTGCACCATGACGACGTAGACGTGCTGACCAACCAGCCGACGTTTGGCTTCCATATGGAGAATCTGCGCAACTACATGTGCGTCGGCAACGAGATGGCCGAGCCGGCCACGTGGGGCAAGGCGTCCCTGTCCGCTTGGGGCGCGGGTGTGAGCATGCATGGCATTCCGGGCGATGTGAGCTCCCCGTCGCGTTTCGTGCGTGTGGCTTATGCCAACACGCATTATCCGCAGCAGGAAGGCGAGGCGGCCAACGTGTCTCGCCTGTTCCACACCCTTGGTTCCGTGCAGATGGTTGACGGCATGGCGAAGATGGGCAACGGCCAGTTCGAACGCACGCTGTTCACCAGCGGATATTCGTCCAAGACCAACACGTACTACATGAACACGTATGATGATCCCGCCATCCGCTCCTACGCGATGGCCGATTTCGACATGGATTCCTCGGAGCTGATCACCGCCGCCTGAGCATGCGTGGGCTTTTTCGTCCGTCGGTTCCCATACAGACGGACGAAAAAGCCGCACGATTGCCGAAAAGGACATGAAAATGGAGTCGTGCGACAGATCCACTTTTCGGATACCGGCTCTTCCATTGCCCGCTCAATGCCGTTTGACGTCGGACCAATACGACACGCCGGAATATGGACTTCGAGCACTTTAAGTTTTTAGAGTGCGGGGTATGAGCAATACGACGACCACCTGGCATTCGATCCGTGAGGCGTCCATGATTTCCGGACTGCCCGAATCGACGTTGCGTTATTACGAGCAGATCGGCATCATCGATCCGATCGCCCGCGATCCGAGTTCAGGCCACCGAGTCTATTCGGACAAGGACATCGAATCGCTGACCACCATCGCATGCCTGGCGGCGACGGGCATGCCGCTTGAATCGATGCGCGAATACCTGAAGAACCGTTTCGACGGTCCGGAAGGCGCCCGACGGCAGATCGAACTACTCGACGCGCAATCGCTGCGTCTGGCCGCGAAAGCCGAGGCCCTGCGCATCCAGCAGGCGTACGTGTCGCTCAAATCGCTCTATTGGCGCGCCATCGCCGAAGGACACGAGGATGAGGCCAACCGAATTCTCGAGGAAAACAAAGACGTCATCGAAAACGTCAAGAAACAGCCCGGCAAGGGCGCGATCGCACGCTGAACATTCAGACGACGATGGCCGCTATCCGCACGCAACATTTCCGACGATAGAATGAACGCGGCATGCGGCGCGAAGACATCGAACGGAAAGGAAGCCATGTTCGAGGAACTGCATAGGAAGATGAACGCGTTCTGGAACAACGACAGGACGCTGTCGCAGACCGATCCGGAATATGTCAAGCTGTTTTCCGACTTCGCTTACGGGGAAGTGGTGAACGAGCCGGGCGCGAACCATCCCGATCTGGACGACCAGACCCGCTCCCTGGCGATCCTCGCGGCTCTGGTCGGCTGCCAGGGTCTCGACGCGTTCGAAATGATGCTGCCGGTCGCCTACGAGACAGGACTGACGTCCGTGGCCATCAAGGAGATGATCTACCAAGCCACCGCATACTGCGGATTCGGGAGAACCCTGCCGTTCCTGAAGAAGCTCAACGTTTTCCTTGGAGCCGCGAACGTGCATCTGCCGCTGGAGCCGCAGGGCACGACCACGTCGGAGACCCGCGCGCAGGCCGGAGAGGACAAGCAGGTCGAGATCTTCGGCGAGAACATGCGCGGATTCGCGCAATCCGGACCGGAGGAGACCCGGCACATCAACAAGTGGCTGGCCGACAACTGCTTCGGCGACTACTACACTCGCGGCGGACTCGACACCCGCGAGCGCGAAATGGTCACGTTGTGTTTCCTGGCCGCGCAGGGTGGTTGCGAACCGCAGCTTACGGCGCATGCCAAGGCGAATATGGTCGTTGGCAATGAGAAGGCGTTTCTAATCGCGGTGGTCTCGCAGTGCATGCCGTATATCGGCTATCCGCGTACGTTGAACGCGATTCGTTGCATCGATGAGGCTGTGAAGGGCTGACCTGCCCGTTAAAAACGCCGGCAAACAAACAAAGGGCTATCCGCCGAACAAGACGGATAGCCCTTCCTTATAGCTGATTGTGGATGGCGTGCTGTGTTTACTCGCCCCACACGTCCTTGGCGATGGATTGGACGAGTGCGATCTTGGCCCACTGCTGGTCTTCGGTGAGCTTGTTGCCTTCCTGGGTGGAGGCGAAGCCGCACTGGGTGGACAGGCACAGGCGGTCGAGCGGAATGTACTGGGCGGCTTCCTGGATGCGGGCCTTGATGGTGTCCGGATCCTCAAGGTCGGGCTTCTTGGAGGTGATCAGGCCGAGCACGACCTTCTTGTCGCCGGAGACTTCGGCGAGCGGCGCGAAATCGCCGGAACGGTCGTCGTCGAACTCGAGGTAGTAGGCGTCCACGTTCTCCTCGCCGAACAGCTTGGCCGCGACCGGCGCGTAGCCTCCGGAGGAAAGCCAGGTGGAGTGAAAGTTGCCGCGGCACACGTGGGTGTTGATGACCAGGTCGTCCGGCTGGTCGGCGATCACGGCGTTGATGACGTCGAGGTTCTCCTGCTGCAGGCGTAGCGCGTCCTCGTCGCTCCAGCCGAGACGTTCGCGTACGCTCGCATCGCACAGGCGGGTCCAGGTGCAGTCGTCGAACTGCACGTTGCGGCAGCCGGCGGCATACAGGTCGGCGATGACCTGGCGGTAGGCGGCGACGATGTCGGCGGTCAGCTCGTCGTCGTTCTTGTAGAACTCGTCATACGGGTAGGCGGCCGCGTTGCCGGTGAGCACGAAGCGGGTCTGCGCGGGGGAGGGCATGGTCTGGCGGGCCACGGTGTTCTCGTCCTCGAACTGCTTGACGAACTTGAAATGTTCGACGAACGGATGGTTCTCGCCGGAGATCCTTCCGGTCACGGTGGCGGTGTCGGCCGGGGTCACCTCGTCGTGGAAGGCGACGCGGTGGGCTGCGGCGGCATGGTCCACGCCGTTGAAGCCCCACATGAAGTCGAAATGCCACCAGCCGCGGCGGAATTCGCCGTCGGTGATCACATGCAGGCCGGCGGCCTTCTGCTTGGCGACGAGTTCGGTGATGGCCTTGTCCTCGACCGCCTTGAGCGCTGCGGCATCGATTTTGCCGGCGGCGAAATCCTCACGCGCGGCCTTGAGCTCGGCCGGGCGGAGATAGGAGCCGACCACGTCGGCGCGGAACGGCGCGTTATGCGAGTATGCCATTGAATACCCCTTTTTTTGGGAAAGCGACAAATACCTAGTGAAGGTTACACGCACGTCCCGAAACACGGGCGCACACGGCTTCTCGGCCAGTATTCGTGCTTGAATGGATGATGTTATCCGTTACACATTCGAGAATGGAAGGCAATGAGCGAATCGCGCGATCCCGCAGGCGACAGTACGACCACGAACAACATGGGGGAGGTGCGGGAAGCCGAACATCAGGGCGCGGCCGTCAAGGCGGCGTTGGGTGCGAACATCGGCGTCGCCATCGCGAAACTGTGCGCGGCGTTCTTCACCGGATCGTCCGCCATGCTTTCCGAGTCGGTACATTCCATCGCGGATTGCTCCAACGAAATCGTATTGATGGTGGGCGGACGTTTCTCCAAGCGCAAGACGGACGGCGACCATCCGTTCGGCCTGTATCGCGCCAAATATCTTGCTTCGTTCGTCGTGGCCACGCTGCTGTTCTTCGTCGGTGGATTCTTCTCGACGTCCGAAGCGGTGAAGAAGCTTGTCGCGATCAGCGCCGATCCGGCATTGCGTGACGTGAACAGGATGGAACTGCTTGTCGCGTTCATCGTGGTCGTCATCAGCGCATGCCTGGAAGGATTCGGCCTGCACCAGAGCATCAAGGAAGCCAACGAGCGTATGGAACGCACGAACACGAAGCATATGGGCGTGTTCCGTTTCTGGAGGCACACCAAGTCCGCCGAACTGGCTTCGGTGATCATGGAGGATACGCTCGCTTTGATCGGTTTGGCGTTCGCAGGTCTCGGCATTGGTCTTGCGATTCTGCTCGACGATGAGATTTTTGATGCGTTGGGTGGTCTCATGGTCGGTCTGGTGCTGATCGTCGGTTCGCTGTTTCTCGCGTTCAAATCCGGTTCGCTGCTCATCGGCGAGGCCGTGGATTCCGATACGCGCGGGAAGATCGTCGAGGCGGTTACCACCACGCCGGGCGTCGAACGATTGCTGAACATGCAGACCGTGCACATGTCGGAGGACGACATCCTCCTGTGCGTCAAAGTGCAGACCAGCAAGCTCGACCGCGACTATGACGTGGAAACCGTCGACAAGATCGAGAAGGCCGTGCGCACCGCGTTGCCCTGGTACAATTTCGAGATCTACGTCGAGCCGGACATCTACAGCGCCAAACACGTGCACGCGTAACCGGTTCCCGCGTAACAGGAACCGTTCAATATGGGAAAGCCCGGACGATCTGATTCGTCCGGGCTTTCCCATATGCGTGTCGGAAATGGTGGACGTGGGATTATTCCTCGGCCACCAGATCCAGGTAGGAGTCGTTCCACAGGTCCTCGTCGCCGTCGGGCATGAGCAGCACGCGTTCCGGATTCAACGCCTCGACCGCGCCCTCGTCGTGGGTGACCAGCACAATCGCGCCCTCGTATTTGGCGATGGCCTTCAGAATCTCGTCGCGGGACGCCGGATCCAGATTGTTGGTCGGTTCATCAAGCAGTAGCACGTTCGCGCGGCTCGTCACCAGCGTGGCCAACGCCAGACGGGTCTTCTCGCCGCCGGAAAGCACTCGTGCCGGTTTCAGCGCGTCATCGCCGGAGAACAGGAACGACCCAAGGATGGAACGTGCCTGTGTGTCGTCAAGTTCCGGTGCCACGTGAATCAGATTCTGCAACACGGTGGCGTCAAGGTCCAATGTGTCGTGTTCCTGTGCGAAATAGCCGATCTTGCAGCCGTGCCCGTACTCCACGGATCCGGTGTCGGGATCCTCCAGGTGGGCGAGCAGACGCAGGGTGGTGGTCTTGCCAGCGCCGTTGTATCCGAGGATGACCACGCGGGAGCCCTTGTCGATGGCCAGGTTCACGCCGGCGAACACGATGTTCGAACCGTAGGCCTTGGAGATGTCCTTTGCCATGATCGGCGTGCGGCCGCAGGGCGCCGGTTCCGGGAAGCGGATGTCCGCCACCTTCTCCTTCTTCTGTGCTTCGGACGTGTTCTCCAGCAGTTTCTCCGCGCGACGCATCATGTTCTGCGCGGCCACGGCCTTGGTGGCTTTCGCGTGCAGACGGATGCCCTGCTGCATCAGACGTTCGGCCTTCTTCTCGGCGACCTCGCGTTCGCGGCGGCGACGTTCCTCGTCGACCACGCGCTGGTGCAGGTATGCCTTCCAACCGAGAGAATACATGTCGATCTGACCGAGCTGCGCATCCAAATGCCAGACCTTGTTCACCACTTCGTCAAGCAGTTCGGTGGAGTGGGAGATGACCAGGAAACCGCCCTCGTATTTTTTCAGATAGCCGCGCAGCCATTCGATGGAATCCGCGTCCAAATGGTTGGTCGGCTCGTCAAGGATCAGCGTGTCCGCGTCGGAGAACAGGATGCGGGCCAGTTCGATACGACGGCGTTGACCGCCGGAAAGCGTACCCAGCTGCTGGCCCATCACTTCCTGTGGCAGGCCGAGACTGGCCGCCATGGCGGTCGCTTCGGACTGTGCGGCATAGCCGCCGGCCTTTTCGAAATCCTGCATGGCCTTGTCGTAGCGGTTCATCGCCTTGGTCATGACATCCGGATCCGGATCGGTCATTTCCTTTTCGGCCTTGCGTATGCGTTTGATGATCGAAGCGATGTCGCGCGCGCTCATCATGCGGTCCAGTGCGGTCTGCTCCGGGTCTGCGGCATGCGTGTCCTGTGGCAGATAGCCGAGTTTGCCGGAGACACGTACCTTGCCGGCGGTCGGCAGCATATCGCCGGTGATCACACGGGTCAGCGTGGTCTTGCCGGCGCCGTTGCGGCCGACCAGACCGATCTTGTCTCCCTTGGCAACGTGGAAGTTGGTGGGATGCAGCAACGTGCGCGCGCCGATCTGAATCTCAAGTCCCTGCGCCTCAATCGCCATGCCGTGATACCTCTAGTCTTTCATGTTCCTTCAAACGCCAATCGAACATCATAGCGAACACCCGCAACCGTTCCCTTTCAGCTCATGTCTCGTCTTCGAGCAGATGACGTAGCACCGATTCACGATGGTTGATGAAGACCCTGGTGATTTGATAGCTGTCCGTATCCTCATAATCGCAGGGATGGACGCCGTTTTCGTCGAATGACAGGATTTCCGCATCCGGCAGACCGAGCAGAATCGGCGAATGGGTCGCGACGATGAATTGCGATCCGTCGTTTGCCATTCGGTACATGTGCTCCAGCAGAGTCAATTGCCGCTGTGTCGAGAGCGCGGATTCGGGTTCGTCCATAAGATAGAGACCCTTTCCCGTGTGGGACAGGAGTATCTCCAGGAATCCTTCGCCATGCGACATCTCATGCAGACGGGCAAGTCCTCCGCCATGATCATATTCACGAGCCTGCGTCGCCAAGGTGAAGTAGCTTTCCGCGCGCAGGAAGAAGCTTGATGGGCCGATCGCATACTGCCGGTATATCGTCATCGCCTTGGCGAGATCCGATGTGTCATCGTATGTGCTGAAACGGTAGTTGCGCGTGCCGCCTTCCGCGTTGAAGCCGCAGGCGACGGCGATGCCTTCCAGCAAGGTTGATTTGCCGCTACCGTTCTCGCCTACCAGAAAGGTGACATTCTTGTGGAATTCAAGTTCGTCAATCGAACGCAATGAGGGAATTCGACTGACGTATGAATCAGTCAGCATATTCCAATCGATGCGCAGCCCCGACACAATCAGATCATCCATGCTTTTTAACAAAACCACACTTCCATATCCGGCAGAACCGACCTACAGACCGGTGGCATAGCTCGATACGCGCAACGGCTCCACCGGTCTCATATTTTCCTACGTGCCATCGTCTCTTCAGATTATAGGATGGGCCGTGGGGAAAGGCGCATATATCACGACGACGTTGTGGATGAAACGAATTATCCAATCACGTGATCGATTCGCTACAGTGGTTTCGGAACCTTTCAGGAGGGAAGAAGCATGGCAAAGGCTTTGATTGTGGTGAATGTGCAGCCAACATTCTGCGAAGGAGGCGAACTGGGCGTGCAGGGAGGCAATGCGGTCGCCGAACGTATTGCGGATTATGTGAACGCGCGTCGGAGCGAATACGCATATATCGCGACCACGCAGGACTGGCATATCGAGCCGGGAACCCACTGGTCCGAACATCCTGATTTCGTGGATACCTGGCCGGTGCACGGCAAGGCCGGAACCGCCAATGCCGAACTGCATCCCGCCATCGCCGCATTGAACATCGAACATCATTTCAAGAAGGGCCAGTATTCCCCCTCATATTCCGGCTTCGAAGGCTTTGAGGACAACACCGACCGCATTCCCACCCGTGAGGAAGTCTCCACCGCCATGGCCGCGGGCAGGACACTCGCCAACGGGTTGAAGACCGCGGGCATCACACGGGTCGATGTGGTCGGACTGGCCGAATCGCATTGCGTCAAGGAGACCGCTCTCGACGCGAAGAAGCTGGGTTTCGAAGTGCATGTCATCGAGAACCTGACCGAACCGGTCAGTGAGGAACTCGGTATCGCAGCCCGTCGGCAGATGAGTGAAGCCGGCATCATCCTTGACTGATTGGCCGGAGTCGCACGACTGCAGGTCCGCACGGGTATAGCGGCATCAATCCGTGCAAAGCACATACGCTCGCGAACGCAACGGATGGAAAATCGGCCAGCCATGACGAGTGGTTCCTCGACCAAGTAGCCAGATAAGCCAAGCGATGACTATGCCATCGAAAGCGGGTTTGCGTTCCGCGTGATCAGGACGCGTAGGCCCGCTTTTTATCAATGCTGTACTAAAGCCAATCGTCATCGTATGGTTTCGACATCATGGCATGGTGCACGGTATTCCGTTGAACTTTAATATCCCTCGTCGATGAAGATCCATCCGTGTTCCGCCCGCGCGGAACCGGGATTCCACGCGTACCAGCTTCCCCAGCCATCTTGGGACGAGTTCTGCGAGCCCGCACGGCAAGAGATGTCATTGGACAGGTAAATCACATTGTCCATCCCGTATTCGTCAATGGCCGTGGAAATCGAAGAACTGCCGCCGGAAGCCGTGACGTCGTGTTCGGCTGCAAGTAGCGTGGCCGAACGCTTTGCGTCATATCGGACGGCATCCACGCGGCAACCGTTCCAGGATTTCAGCCTGGCAAGATCCGCCTTCACCGCGCCGTCGATCTGGGATTCGTCGAACTTGCCCGTCGCGTTGATGCTGATCCGAGCATGACTGACATCGGCAGGCCGGAGTGGCAGGTAGACGAACCGGTACGCGCCGACAGCGCATGCCACGGCGGCGACGCATACCGATACGACGGTGATGGGTTTCTTGCTTTTCGTGGTCCGCATGATCCTCCCACATAACAGCTTTCCCTAAAGCATACAGCGGAAACGTGATAAGAGGAATGGATACCAAGACCAACAAGAACGCCCTTCAACGGATACTACGATGGAACGCGTCAAACAGGCGGAATGATTCCCCCGCTCCGCAAACGAGATCGGCAAACGACTCATGGTATTTGAATATGGACGGTGACGTTTTGACGCGTATAAAGCGTATAAAGCCGAATCCGACGAATCAGTACTGGAATGCTGCAAGGAGGGTCAGATGATATTGGCCGATGCCATCAATCTCGTTCTCGCCGAATATCCTGGAATGAAGGCGATTGGTGCCGCGGAGAGTGCCGATGCGTGGATCATCGGACTCGATTTCGCGTCTTCAACAGATGACCATCTGGTGCCGGGCACACCGAGCGTAGCGGTCGAAAAAAACATCAGGCGTTCTGCATGACCTTATTCCGGGGACGGAAGATTTCTGGCATTACATGACCGGTGCCAAAAAGGTGACTATTCCTCGGATTTAAAATCCGCCTTAGTCTTCCCATAAGAGCTCCCGCCTTCCGCGTGGAAGGCGGGAGCTTCCGTTATTCGCTGAGCAGTTTCGGCGTGAACGCCATGAACAGGATTCCCGCGGTGACAGCGAAGACGATGTCCGAAATCGGTTCCGCGCGGATCAGACGCCAAGCAATCCAACGGAAAAAGCAAGAGGAAAAAGACACGAAGAAACACGCCGGGCCATCTCATACCAGAGGATGAGTCACCCCAACATTTACGCCAAGGAATGAATACGACGGACGATGCCACGGACACGACCAGCCGTACTACCGTTGAAACCAACAACGGAAACGAAACCCACGCACACACCACGCGCATCCCACACGCCCAGCAAAGGAAACCGGCCATGTCATACGTCCTCTACTTCAGCAAGCCATTCGCGCTCGCCATCGCAATCTGGCCATTCCTCTCACTCCTGCTCACCCTGCCCGTGCTCGCACTGCTCTACCACCGCGATAACCGGCTACGCTTCACCTCCGCACTGACCGCATATCTCGTGGTGCTCTACCTCATCGCGCTCGCATGCTTCACCATGTACCCAATGCCAGAAAACCCGGCCACCTACTGCGCCGCCCACCATCTCAGGCCACAACTCAACCCATTCGAATTCATCCACGACATCCGAACCGACGGCATCACAGGCGTCATGCAACTGGCCATGAACGTCGTGTTCTTCCTACCGCTCGGCTACTTCATGAAACGCGTCTTCCGCTGGAAATTCGTCACGGCGTTGCCGGCCATGTTCCTCACCTCGCTGCTCATCGAAACCACCCAGCTGACCGGCATCTGGGGCATCTATCCATGCGCCTACCGCCTATTCGACGTCGACGACCTCATCACCAACACCCTCGGCGGCATACTCGGCTACGCCATGGGAAGCATTGTCACCCACTTCCTACCCCAACAGCGCATCGATGAAGACGCCATCACCACCGAGCCAGGCTTCGTGCGCCGCTGCGTGGCGCTCGCGATCGACCTGTTCCTTGTCGAAACGGCGTCGCTGTCCGTCACGGCGCTTATCTATCTGGTTGGCGTGCTGTTCGATGTGAACCGCGCGAACAACGTCAATGCGGCCGTCTCCGCCGTGGCCACCATCGTCATGTTCGTCCTGTTCGAAGGGATCATTCCGTGGAGGCGCGCCGGCCGCACGTTGGGCGGCGGTTTCACGCGCATGACGGTGGAGACCAGGGAGCGTTCCGGCATGCGCAGGATCGTGTTCTATACGTTACGCGCGTTGGTGTTGTATTGCGCGGTCTACGGATTGTGGACGGACCGTGGCTTCTACGCGCTGCTGCTCGGCATCGCGCTTATCGTGTTCTGGCGCGTTAAAAAGCGCATGCCGTACGACTATGTCTGACCGTCGTGCGGAGCTGCCGCGAGTCCGGCGCCGCAAAAACGCGACACGCCGGGCTTGCGCGATGGCGGACGCTCCTGTATATTTTCAACTCGTTGCCCACCAAGGTGGAAAACATGCGGACATAGCTTAGTTGGTAAAGCGCAACCTTGCCAAGGTTGAGACCGCGGGTCCGAGTCCCGTTGTCCGCTCCGCAAAACGAAAGCTCCCGGGAGGGAGCTTTTCTTGTATTTCCGGCAGTCGCCGGCACCGGCGAATCCAATGGAATCCGATGCCGGCGGTCTTGTTTTTTTCAGTCGCCGATGTTGTCGCGTGCCGGCGTGACCATCGTCAGCATCATGACGGACGGCTCCTCGGCGTATATCGCGTGCGGGATGCGGGTGGGAAAGTAGGCCAGGCCTCCCGGAACAAGCTCCACGGTCCTGCCGTTGCCCGTCACCTTAAGCCGTCCCTTCAGCGTCTGCACGAACACCGGCATCGCGGCCGTATGCTCGCTGAGCTCCTCGCCCGTGTCGAAGGAGAACAGCACCACGTTGCCTCCGGCCTTCTGCATGACGGTGCGGGACACGGTGGACCCCTCCTGAACGGAAATCATGTCCCCGAGGTCCTCGATGTATCCCAGTTCGATCGGTTCGGCCTCATTGCGTTCGTCGCTCATCATCGTCCTCCTTTGGTTGGTGGCAGGGATGCCTCCATCGTATCGTCTTCACGCCGGAGACACGGCATGTACTCGTGGAGGAAAAACGTTTGACCACGATGTGAACACGCTCTTGCATCGAACGCGTTTATGGTCCAGACTTTTGCCTGTTCCATGAGAGTCGGCAATGTCGCCGGGGGCAAGTGGGACGAACGGAGGTATTAAGGAAATGAACGAGAACATCGACATCGACACCACTTTCGTGCCGGACGATTCCGCCAGCCATTCCTGGACGGAGCGCGACAGCGAGCTTGTGGAGGAGTATGCGGCCCAGCTCATGGCGATGAGCATCTGAGCGGACACGATCCGAAAACGTGGGGGACGCCTCTTCCGGAAACTCCGGAAGGGGCGTCCTTCCGTTTTTTCATTCCGCCGGGCCGAAACGCCTCCGGCGCGTCCGTAGCCACATGTGTGACTATGCTTTCCAGCCGTAGCGTTTGAGACGACCGGGAGGAGACCGCATGCCGACGGACGGAAAACCGAAAAACGGCATCGTCAGACAATTGTTCAGCTATGGCGGCGTTTCGGCCATGCAGACCTTCGTGGAATTCGGCGTGTTCGCCGTGCTTCAGCTGGCCGGCCTGCCGTTCCGTCTGGCGAATGCCGTGGCCGTCTTCTGCTCCGGCTCATTCAACTACGTCATGAACCGCAACGTCACATTCAAATCCTCGTCGAACTACGCGCGTTCGATAGCCATGTTCGTGGCCATGTACTGCTGGAACCTGCTGTTCTCCAACCTGATGATGGCCTGGATCCCCGGACTGCTCGGCTGGCCCACCATGGCGGTCAAGATCGTCACCATGGGCATGCAGGCGGTCTGGGGCTTCCTGCTGTGCCGCTACGTCATCTTCAAATGACGTTCGCGCCGGACGGTTTTCCCGCCGCGATCACGGGAAAACGGACATGCTATCTTACAATGGATGCGCATCGGGAAACTTGTGGCTAAGGGAAGGACGGGACGCCGTTGGCGGATGTAAGACGGGAAATGGAACGGCTCCGGCCCGTGTATGAGACCGGGGTGCTGCGATTGCTGCTGCGCGGCAATTCCATGCTGTACGTCGCGCTGCTGCGCTCCACGTTCGACCCGCTCACCGGCGAGCTGCCACGCGAGATCGTCGAGGAACGGTTCTCCCGCAGTCTGACCCGACTTGCGGAAACGGGCGATTACACGCCCAAGGAAGGGCAGACGTCCGCGGAAGCCGCGCACACGATCCTGCAGCAGCTGACGAAGGAAGGCGAGGGCGACTACGCTTGGCTCGCCAATTCGCTCGACGTCGCATCGCACCGCTACCTGTACCGTCTCACGGCGCGCGCCCACCGTGCGATCGAGGCGCTCGACCGGCTCGAGGACACCACGAAAGCGCTGTCCGGCGCGCAGGCCAACAGCATCATCATGGAGATCGAGCATGCGCGCATGCAGCTGACCGCCGACCCCCGCGAACGCATCCGCCTGCTCGAACGCGACATCGAGGAGCGGCAAAAGCAGATCGACGAATTGAAGCACAGCGACACGTTGGACAAGCTCACCTCGCAGCAGGTCGGCGACATCATCGGCGTCATCCACAACACGCTGCGCGGCGTGCCGATCGACCTGCGCGAACTGGCGCTCGAGGAACGCGACAACGGCGACAATCTGCGCCGAAGCATGCAGTCGGGCTCCATCAGCGTGGAGCAGGCGCTCGGCACCTACCATGACGAATACCACAGGTCGTTCCACGAATCCGACAGCGGCCGGCGTTTCGAGGACGCGTTCCAGGTGATCGTCACTGACGAGGGACGCCGCGAAATCGACGAGGCGGTGCGAGACATCGCCCAGAACCCGTATCTCGAGGGCGAGCCCGGCATCCTGCTCGCCCAGGTACGCGCCGAACTCAAACGCATCTACGAGGGCATCGAGGACGTGCGCCGGCAGATCCGCATATCCGACGAGGCGGTGAGCCGTCTGGTGCGCCAGCAGACCGACACGCATTACCGCACCATGCTCGACAAGCTCCACAGACTGTTCGTGCGGGCCAGCGACGACGCGAAGACGCACCCCGGCTCGGACGAACGCCCATACCGTACGGACACCGGCACGGCGCAATTCCAGGCATTGCCGTCCAGGCCCGCGAAATCGATGGCGCGCGCGGCCACGGCCGGATTGGACGACGCGCCTTCGACGAACGTCGACGCGCCGGACCTGAAGGCCATGGTCGAGATGTGCGGCCCGCGGCTGACGCACATGATCGGACTCATCAGGCGCGATCCGGTCAAAACGGCGGACGGCAGGTTCGTGGATTTCGCGGCGAGCTTCAACCGGCTGCCCCGGGAGGAACGGCGCGAAAGCGAGCTGATCGGCTTCCTAAGCGCCCTACGCACGCAGGACGGACCGGCAACCGTGGCATGGCATTGCGTATCCATCGACGGAGGCGAGCGCGTGTGGCGCACCAGGCCGATCCTCACCACCGAGGCGGCGCTTGACGAGATCATCGAGGAGGGATGAGCATGACGGACAACACCGACGGATTCGACACTGGCATCGGCATCGAAGAGGAGACAGGCCCGGAATCCGGCATGCCGTCCGAAGGGCCGGATATGACGAGGGACAGGCCGGCATTGTTCGACGGGGATACGGGAGACATGCCTCTTGAGGCGCGTATGGCCGCGATCGCGCTGAAACGCGAACGCTACATCGGCGGCAGCCTGTACGACAGGGCGTGCCAGTACCGTGAGGCCGTGGAACGGTCGTTGAACAACGACATGCTCAGACTGGTCGACAACACGAAATACCGGATCATGTACGCGTCGCCGGTCACGGACGCGGAGACGAACATCCGCTCGTTGAAGACGCGTGTGAGCCTCACCCGCGAGGAGGCCGCCACGCTCGCGGCCCTGCGCATCAAGGTGCTGGAGTACGAGAACCAGAAGACGAAGCCGGGCGACTGGCTCATCAGCTTCGACGACATCCGCGCGCTGCTCGCCACGGGAGCGGGCTTCCTCACGGCCAGCAACGACGAGGAGGGCACGGCGAAGAAGATCACGTCCGTCATCTCGCGCATGCGCACCTACGGGTATCTCGCGGAAACGGGGGACGAGAACATGTACGTGCTCACGCCATTGGTGCCGATGGTGCTCGACCAGAAGCTCGCCGACCGGTGGCTCGGCTCCGATGATACGGACGGCGATGGTATGAAAGACGCGGATGGCGATGGTTATGACGATTCGTCCATCGGCGCGGATGGTGGCGATACTTCCGATTCGACCGGGACGGTTTCGTCCGGCGTCGAGCAGGACGCGTTCGATTTCGATTCGGCCGATGACGCTTTTGATGGAGGGGAACACTGATGGAAGACGGCATGAAAATCGTTTCCGACCGTTGGATGCTGCAAAGCCGGCAGATCGTCAACTGGGGCTCCTACGGCGGCTACCACGTGTTCCGCCCGTCCATGGACGATGCGATGCCGGTGACACTGCTCGCCGGCGCGAGCGAATCGGGCAAATCCACGCTCGTCGACGCGCAGATCTCGCTGCTCTACCCATCCGGCACCCCCTACAATAAGGCGTCGAATTCGGGACGTTCGGAACGCAACGACTACACGTACCTGCGCGGCATGATCGGCATCAGCGACGGCGAAAACGGTGAGACCCCGATCTTCCTGCGCGGCAGGGACGCGGACGGCACCCCGCAGAACATCTGGGGCGCGATCGTCGACACATACGCGAACCGCAGCGACGGCGGACTGTTGTCCTGCGCAAAATTCCTCTACCTGACCGCAGGCGACGGGCCGGACGGACTGCGCCGCCAATACGTCACCTGGAACCAGACCATCGACCCGCGCCTCATGGACCGGCACCGCGACACGTCATTCACGCGAGGACTGATGGAACAGACCTACCCAGGATGCACGACGCACGTCAACGCGCAGGCGTTCCACGCCTCCATCTGGCAGGACATGGGCCTAAGCGCCGAAGCATGCAGGCTCCTGCACAAGATCCAATCCGCCGACGCGCCCTCCAAACTCGACGACATCTTCAAACAGGGCGTGCTCGACGTGCCCGAATCCATCCGGCTCGCCCGCGAAACCGTCGACGACTACAACCGGTTCAGCGAGAACTTCCACAGCATGGAAGACAAAATGGAACGCGTCGCCATCCTGCAGGACATACAAGCCCGCTACGGCGAATACGCCAAACAAGCCAGCGAACGCCGCGAATACACGCCCATCGACCCCGACCGCGAGCAAGGCGAGACGACGCTCGCCGCATGGACATGGTCGCGCATGGCCAGCGAAGTACGCGCCGGACTGCCATCGGCGCAACGCAAAGCCAAGGAATCCCAGGACGCCATCGACCGGTCTCAGCAGCGCATCGACGAACTCGACACGCAAATCGAAGCCGTCAAAGAACGCATGAACGGCATCGACGGCGGCAGCCTGCAGCAGCTCGGCAAGGACTTCGAACGCGCACGCCAGGACGCCGACGAGGCGCGCAGACAACGGCACGCCATCGCCGAACGGTTCGAACGCGTCGAAGGCAGACTCCCCGCCGACGAGCAGACATGGAACGCCAAACGCGCCGCGCTCGCCTTGTCGCTCGATACGTACGACAAGCGTTTGGAAGACGCGCGATCCGAATACCAGCGGATGGTGGTGGAACGTCACGCCCGGCAGGGCGAACGCGACCTGTTGAGGCAGGATTACCGGCGCAAGATCGAACACAGGACGCGCATCAGCGACGACATGGACCATGCGCGCACGCTCATCGCACGGGCGACTGGCTTGGACGAGACGGAACTGCCGTACGTGGCCGAACTGATGGACGTGGACGAGGGGGACGAGCAATGGCGTCTGGCGATGGACGTCACGTACGCGCCCATCGCGCAGACCATTCTCGTGGACAAGCGGCATGAGCAGGGGTTCGCCGCGAAGGTCAGCGCGATCGATCCGACGCGTATGACGCGGCGTGCCTGGCGTTTCGTCGATACCGACGCGCAATACGATTCGGCCTGCAACGAGGGGTGGATGTCGTCGAAGCTGCGGTACAAGGAGGATTCGCCGTTCGTCGGATGGTTGAAGGAGCAGACCGCGTCGCAACGGTTCGACGCGCGTTGCGTGGAGGCGATCGACGACATGGACCGGGCCGAACGGCAGGTGCAGGTCGACGGGCAGATCAAATCCGGCGACCGTGGATTCCATGGCGTCAAAGGCCTGCGTCAGGTCATCGGCTTCGTGAACGAACGGTATCTGGCCGAATTGGAACGCCAGCTTGACGGGGCGGAACGGGCGTTGGAGGACGCCGACCGCCGCGGCAGGCAGATGGCCAACGCCATGACTCTGCTGCAGGACGAGCATGAGCTCGCATTGACCGTCGCGGATCTGCCATGGGGCAAGATCGACGTGGACGGGCTCGAGACGAAGGCGGAACGGATCCGTCTGCAGATCGAACGGATCGAAAGCGATCCGGAACTGGCGCAATTGCAGGACGAGTTGAAACAGCTGCTACGGCAGAAGGACGACGAGGGCAAGACCAGGTACCGTGCCGAAGCGGAATTGGAAAACGCGCAGCATGCCGTCCAGGCCGAACAGGCATGGCTCGACATGCATGGCGACTCCGATTTCGACGATGCCGCATTGTCCGACATGGTGTCGAATCTGCTGGCCGACACGTATGAGACCTGTTTCGACACGTCGCGTCCGCAGGAACGGCCGCAGCGCATCGCCGGCGGTTTCGACCGTGAGGGGACGGCGCCGTTCGACGTGCGCGTGCTGCGCAGAATCGGCAACACCGTGCGTGCGAGACTCCAGCAGATCGACGAGCGTGCCGTCCAATTGCGCGCCGACACGGAACGCGCCATGGGCGACTATCTGAAGCACCATTCCACGGAGGGCGACACCGTCATGGCGAGCGTGGAGGACTATCCGTATTTCCTTGACGAGCTCAAGAACCTCAACATGCTCGTCACCCGCGCCGCGACCGACGAGGAGTATGCGAACAGCGTCGAAAAGCTGTATATGAGCTTCCAACAGCTCAACCGCGCGTTCAACACCGACGAGGAGAACGTCAGGGAGCAGCTCGACCGCATCAACGGCATGCTCAAAGGCCAACAGTTCGGCCCCCGCGGCGGCAGGCTCTCGCTCCACGTGGACTTCCACCCGATCGACCGGCAGTTCAAATCCTCGTTGGGCCGCATCATGTCGAAGCTCGACGATTGGACACGCAACGCGCGCAGCAATCCCATGGAGACGCGCAAGGCGTTCGCAGGCTGCGAAACGTTCATCGGCAGGCTCCAGGCGGAACTCGGCCAGATCCGCGACACGAACGGCATCAAGGAATACGGTGCGCGCAACCTCGATCCGCGCGTGCGCAGCTCGTTCTACGCGATCGTGCACCATAACGATCTGCCCGACGAGCGCATCAGCTCCACCGGCGGCAAGTCCGGCGGCGCGTTGCAGGAACTCACCTCGTTCGTCTACGGCGCGGCCCTGATCTACCTGCTCGGCGGCGACCTGACCGGCAAGCCCACCTACACCACGCTGTTCCTGGACGAAGCCCTCATCAAAGCCGACGGACGCTACACGAAACGCGCGCTGACCGTGCTGCCGCGCCTCGGCTTCCAGATTATCGTATCCGCGCCGGAAAGCAAAACCGCCGAAATCCTCAGCATCGCAGACAAGGCGTACGTGGCATACAAGGATCCCGCAACCGGCAACTCGTACCTGCAGGAGCTCGACCGCGAGCCGGCAACGCAAGCCGAAACACAAGACGCCACCGTCGAGCAGACGCAACCCGCGACGGAGGCATAATATGGCAGCGGCCAGAAACACCACAGGCGAAACGGACATCCGCCGGAAACTCGACGAATACGTCGACGCCCACCTCACCAGGCACATGTACGACACCGACGAATCCTGGCCGCTGCGCAAAACCATCCGACTGCCCAAACAAGCCGAACTAGAGCAGCACTACAACCAAATCCGCGCCCAAAACGAAACCATCCGCGACTGGGCGCGGCAACACCACTGCGAAACCAGCGAGAAAACCAAAATCGTCTCCAGCGGACTCATCCAACAAAAAAGCCCGCTCATCGACTCCGTGACCATACCCGACCTCGACACCGCCCTCCGCATCGCCACCAAACAAACCCGCGAACGCTACCTACGCGAACACGACCGCATGAGCGCGCTCGCCAAAGAATTCGGCCTCGAACCAGCGAACGCCATGAACGTCGCCAAAACCCTCAAAGACCACGACGACACCGACTTCCACCTCGTCATCCAAGCCGCCCACTACTTCGCAAACCACGACTGCCACACCATGACCCCACGCATGGCGCCCATCCCAGGATTCAGCGCCAAATGGCTCGGCACACCCAACTCCCAACGCCGCAAAGCGATATGCCAGCTCACCGGACAAGACAACCTCACCTTCCAGGAACGCCCGAACGAACTCCGACTACGCCTCATGGACGCCGAACACCACGACCAACCCGACCTCATCGTCACCCAACCATGGGTCCGCAGCCAGCCAACCGACATCGAACACGCCATCATCATCGAAAACAAAGACACCTACCAGGCCATGCCCACCGTCGAACACGCCATCTGCATCCTCGGCAACGGATACGCCGCAACATCACACATCACAACACTCCTGCCATGGCTCACCACCATCCCCAACATCATCTACTGGGGCGACATGGACGCCAACGGACTCGACATCCTCTCCAAACTACGCGCCACCGGCATCCCATGCACATCCATACTGATGGACACCACCGCATACCGGACATACGAACAATACGGCACCCAATTCGACGCCAAAAACAAACCCCTCACCACACAAACCCCACAACCCACACCCGGACTCACCACCGAAGAACGCAAACTCTACGAAACACTCTGCACAGGAACAGACATCCAATACCTACGCATCGAACAGGAACGCATCCCCATACGCGACGCCACAACCATCCTGCACGGCCAACACCACTGGCCAATCGACATACCCGGCAACGACATACCAAACAACAACACCAAATAGAACACCTGTTCGAAACCACAACAAAAATACGCTATCCTATACAACAGAACAGGCAACACCAAGCGGAAGAACACCATGACAACCAAACGCAACAACACGACACACAACGAAGTCGTGGTCGAACGCGTACTCACCAGCGACGCATTCCTCACACGCGAAATCAAAAAAGCCCCCATGAAAACAACAGGCGACTCACTCATAGCAGACCTCACCCACCTACCCAACGACCTCAAAATCACCATCCAAGGCGCTCGCGAGCACAATCTCAAGAACGTGGACTTGGAGTTTCCTCGCAACCGCATGGTGGTGTTCACCGGCCTGTCGGGTTCGGGCAAATCCTCGTTGGCGTTCGATACGCTGTTCGCCGAGGGCCAGCGCAGGTATGTCGAATCGCTGTCGGCGTACGCGCGCCAGTTTCTGGGGCAGATGGACAAGCCGGACGTCGACTTCATCGAGGGGCTGAGCCCCGCGGTTTCGATCGACCAGAAGACCACGAACCGCAATCCGCGTTCGACGGTCGGCACAATCACCGAGATCTATGATTATCTGCGACTGCTGTTCGCCCGCACCGGCATTCCGCATTGTCCGGAATGCGGCGCCCTGGTAAGCGCGCAAACACCGCAGCAGATGGTGGACACGTTGCTGAAGTATCCGGAACGCACGCGTTTCCAGATTCTCGCGCCGGTCGTGCGCGGCCGCAAGGGCGAATTCGAGGATCTGCTCGAACTGCTGCGTGGCGATGGTTACGCGCGTGCGCTGATCGACGGTGAGATGCGGCAATTGTCCGATGACATCAAGCTCGCCAAGCAGAAGAAGCACACCATCGAAGTGGTGGTGGATCGTCTGGTGGTCAAGGACGGTATCCGCCAGCGTCTGACCGATTCCATCGAAACGGCGTTGAAGCTTTCCAAAGGCGTGGCCGTCGCCGATTTCGTCGATTTGGACGAGAAGGATCCGGACCGCCGCAAGCCGTTCTCCGAGAAACGCGCCTGCCCGAACGGCCATCAGCTGGAACTCGACGAGATCGAACCGCGCACCTTCTCCTTCAACGCGCCGTATGGCGCCTGCCCTGAATGCACGGGTATCGGATACAAGCTGGAGATCGATCCCGAACTGGTCATTCCCGATCCGGACAAGACGCTGAACGAGAACGCCATCGAACCGTGGGGCATGACCAAGGGCACCGGCGAATACTACCGTCATGTGCTTGAGGGACTCGGCGATGAGATGGGCTTCGACCTGGACACGCCTTGGAAGGATCTGCCCAAGGACGCGCGCGACGCCATTATGTATGGCCGTGATTTCAAGGTGCAGGTCTCGTACCGCAACCGTTGGGGTCGCATGCGCGAGTATTCCACCGGTTTCGAAGGCGTGGTGCGCACGTTGATGCGCCGGCATGACGAAACCGATTCCGACCAGATGAAGCAGTATTACGAGTCGTACATGCGCGAGGTGCCATGCCAGGCGTGCCATGGGCGGCGTCTGCGTCCGGAAGTGCTTGCCGTCACCGTGGGCGACGAGTCCATCGCGGACGTGTGCGACATGTCCGCCGAACGGAGCCTCGCATGGATCAACGGCCTAGAACTCGAAGGCTCGGCCGCGCAGATAGCCGGCGAAGTCGTCAAGGAGATTCGCGCACGACTCGGCTTCCTCAACGATGTCGGCCTGAACTATCTGACGTTGTCGCGTGCGGCGAAGACCCTGTCGGGCGGCGAGGCGCAGCGCATCCGACTGGCCACCCAGATCGGCTCCGGCCTGGTGGGCGTCATGTATGTGCTGGACGAACCATCCATCGGCCTGCATCAGCGTGACAACGAACGGCTGATCGGCACATTGCATCATTTGCGCGACCTCGGCAACACGCTGATCGTCGTCGAACATGACGAGGAGACCATCAGAAACGCGGACTGGGTCATCGACATCGGTCCGGGCGCCGGCGAACATGGCGGCGAGGTCGTGTATTCCGGCCCCGCCAGAAAAATCACCGAAGCGCCACGCTCCATCACCGGCGACTACATCGCCGGCCGACGGAAGATCGAAGTGCCCGCCGCACGCCGCAAGACGCATAAGACCAAGCAGCTGCGCGTGGTCGGAGCCCGCGAGAACAACCTCAAGAACCTGAACGTCAATTTCCCGCTGGGCGTGTTCACCTGCGTGACGGGCGTGTCCGGTTCCGGCAAATCCACGCTGGTCAACCAGATCCTTTATCCGGTGCTTGCGGACAAGCTGAACGGCGCGCGCATCGTGCCCGGCAAGCACACGCGCGTGGAAGGCGTGGACCAGTGCGACAAGGCGATCCACGTCGACCAGAATCCGATCGGCCGCACTCCGCGTTCCAATCCCGCCACCTATACGGGAGTATGGGACAAAATCCGCACGCTGTTCGCCAAGACGCCCGAAGCGCAGGTGCGCGGCTATGGTCCCGGACGGTTCTCGTTCAACGTCAAGGGAGGCCGCTGCGAGGCATGCCACGGCGACGGCACATTGAAAATCGAAATGAACTTCCTGCCGGACGTGTACGTGGACTGCGAGGAATGCCACGGCCAGCGCTACAATCGCGAGACTCTCGAAGTGAAGTACAACGGCAAATCGGTCGCCGACGTGCTGAACATGCCCATCGAGGAGGCCGCGCAGTTCTTCAAGGCGTACCCGTCCATCTCGCGTTACCTGGACACCCTGGTGCAGGTCGGTCTCGGCTATATCCGGCTCGGCCAGCCGGCGCCGACGCTGTCCGGCGGCGAATCGCAGCGCGTGAAACTCGCGACGGAACTCCAACGGCGTTCCACCGGCAAAACCGTGTACATCCTCGACGAGCCGACCACCGGCCTGCATTTCGAGGACGTGCGCAAACTGCTGCTCGTATTGCAGGGATTGGTGGACAAGGGCAACGCCGTCATCGTCATCGAGCACAATCTCGACGTGGTCAAATCCGCGGATTGGATCATCGATCTGGGGCCGGAAGGCGGTGACGGCGGCGGCACCATCGTCACCGAAGGCACGCCGGAGCAGGTCGCGCGATGCGAACAGTCGTGGACGGGCAAGTTCCTTAGGGATATGCTGTGACTGATTTCGAACGACACAGTCCGGACGTGTGGCGCAAAACGGCGGATGCGTTACGGGAAACCGCAGTATCGGACGCCGGCACCCAATCCGACGGCAGGGGAGTGAACAAGAACGGCGCGCCCCTGTTGGGGGATACTCGCGACCTGTTCCGTCCGAAAACCTCCGACATTCCCGCGCAGCCGGGCGTATACAAGTGGCGTGACGGCGAGGGGCGCGTCATCTACGTTGGCAAGGCCAAGAACCTGCGCAACCGGCTGACGAACTACTTCCAGCCGCTCTACCAGCTGCATCCACGCACCCAGACCATGGTGTTGACGGCTCGCAGCCTCGAATGGACGGTAGTGGGTACGGAACTGGAGTCGCTCACACTCGAATACACGTGGATCAAGGAGTTCGACCCACGATTCAACGTGGTGTTCCGCGATGACAAGACCTACCCGTATCTGGCCATCTCATCAGGCGAACGCATCCCACGCGTATGGGTGACTCGCAGCCGCAAACGTCGCGATACCAGATATTTCGGCCCGTACGCCAAGGTATGGGATCTTCGGCACAGCCTCGACGCGTTGCTGAAAACGTTTCCCGTGCGCACATGCTCGAAGAGCGTGTTCCACAAGGCGCAGTTGACGGGCCGTCCATGTCTGTTGGCATCGATCGGCAAATGCTCCGCTCCATGCGTGAACCGTATCGGCGCTGACGAGCATCGCAGGATGTGCGAGCAGCTTGTCGGCGTGATGACCGGCCGAATCGGCAAATCGTATATCGCCCAACTGACCCGCGACATGAAGCAGGCGAGCGCCGAACTGGAATTCGAGAAGGCGGCCCGGCTGCGCGATCAGATCCAAATGCTCGGGACCGTGGTCCAGCAGAACGCCGTCGTGTTCGATTCGGATGTCGACGCCGACGTGTTCGGCATCGCGTCCGACGAGCTTGAAGCCAGCGTGCACGCGTTCTTCGTGCGGTCCGGATCAATTCGCGGCGAACGTAACTGGAGTGTGGAGCGAGTCGAAGATGTGAGCGACGCGGAGTTGATCGCCGATCTGATCACTCAGGTATATTCGGAAACCACGGGGGAGAGCGCGGCCGTCTCCGATTCGACCGTCGTGACCGAGCGGCGCAATGCGATCGGTTCGACACAGACCGTGACCGCAACGGATGCTATCGCCCGTGCGCAGGCCACGAAGGAACGCAACGAACGTCAGGAGCAGACGGGACGTGCCGACCTGCTGGCTCCAATCGCGCCTGTTCCCCGTGAGGTGATCGTTCCAATCGAACCGTCGCGCAGCGCAGGGCTTGAGCAATGGCTAAGCGGATTGCGTGGAGCGGCCGTCACCATCCGTGTAGCCAGCAGAGGCGACAAGAAACAGCTTATGGACCGTGCCAACGACAATGCCAAGCAGGCGTTGGCACGCAGCAAGATGAGCCGTATCAGCGATATGGGCGCACGTTCCGATGCGATGAACGATGTGGCGAAGGCTCTTGGGCTTGAACAGGCGCCGTTGCGCATTGAATGCTACGACATTTCCAACACAGTCGGCGGCGCATTCCAGGTAGCGTCCATGGTGGTGTTCGAAGACGCGATCGCGAAAAAGTCGGAGTACCGCCGTTTCGCCATCCGAGGTGCGGACGGGCAGGGCGCGTTGGATGATTTGAGCGCATTGTATGAGACGTTGACCCGTCGTTTCCGCCATGGCAACATCGCCGGCGATTCCGGGGAAAGCATGGACAACGAGCGTCGGATGGCCACGCAAAATGATAGGTCGGATGGCACGAATGGTCCTGAAACGGATGCCGTGCAGCAGAACACCAACCGTCGCCATTTCGCCTATAAGCCGAATCTGGTCGTGGTCGATGGCGGCAAACCGCAGGTGATGGCGGCGGCCAAGGCGCTTGCCGACTGCGGCGTGGACGATGTGGCCGTCTGCGGATTGGCGAAGCGTCTTGAGGAGGTTTGGGTGCCGGATGACGACTATCCGATCATCCTCAAGCGACAATCCGAAGGCATGTATCTGCTGCAGCGGGTGCGTGACGAATCGCATCGTTTCGCCATCACCTACCATCGTCAGACCAGACGCAAAGGAGCTTTGCGTTCCGCTTTGGACGACATTCCCGGCATCGGCGAAGCCTATCAGAAACGGCTTCTCAACCATTTCGGCTCCGTACGCGCCATGCGTGAGGCGAGCGTGGAGGATTTCGAACAGGTCAAAGGCATCGGCCATGCCAAGGCCGAGAACATTTACCAGGCATTGCATTCGTCCGTTGACATTGCTTCGAAGGCGGAGGATGCCCTCCGAACAGTGAAATCGGATGGAAACAGTCCGAAAGATGAAAAGAAATAGAATCTGTAACGAGCAATCGCTTCTGCGTTGCTAGCATGATGAATGGTGAGAGTAAGGGAGGGAACATGACCGAGGTGGACCATCGGTGCGCGGTCCTTGGCAAACCCATCGCGCATTCGCTTTCCCCTGTATTGCATAATGCGGCCTATCGAGCTCTAGGACTTGACAGCTGGTCGTATGGCAGGCACGAGGTCGGCGAGACGGAGCTTGAGGATTTTTTGGAGTCGCTTGATTCCAGCTGGGCGGGACTGAGCCTGACCATGCCGTTGAAGAAGACCATCCAGCCATATGGCGTGCCATGCAACGCGTGGGCGAAAGAGCTGAAGGTGGCCAACACCGCCGTCTTCGACTGGTCTGGCGCGAACGATAAGAACGCCGCCATCCCTGCGATCAGGCTCTACAACACGGATGTGAAGGGAATTGAGCTCGCCTTCGAGCACTCGTATCGGGCACGTGGCATGCGGATGGATTCTGGACAAGACGGCGAGGCGGTGATCATCGGCAATGGCAACACCGCCACCTCGGCTTTGGCGGCCTGCACCGAGATGCCCCACATTGGACATGTCACCGTCGTGGCACGCCATCCCGATAAGAACGAGGCGCTTGAACCATTGGCGGAAAGCCATATGGGCGTCGGCTCCATAAGCATCGTCGCCATGGACCATGCGGCGAATCTGCTGTCCCATGCGGACGTCGTCATCAACACCATCCCCGGCCTTGCCGCCGATCCGATCGCCGAGGCGTTTGCCTCAGCCGGCATAGTCACGAACGGCACGCTACTCGACGTGGTCTATGATCCCCGCCCGACCAAGCTCATGCAGGCCTGGAGGTCATGCGGCGGCACCGCCATCGGCGGCGAGGAGATGCTGCTGTACCAAGCCATGATTCAAGTCTGGCTGATGACCGGCATATGGGACAACGATCCGCCGACCGAGCCCACCAGCCATCAGAAAGTCGAAGCATTGGAGCATGCCATGCGCTCCGCGCTTAAGGAGGCCCTGTGATGAACGAAAAGAACAACGCCGTCAACCAGGCAGGCAGACATACGAGCGCGCCTTCTCCGGCCGCAGGCTTCGAAGTGCTGCTCATCACCGGCATGAGCGGCGCGGGCCGGTCCCACGCGGCCAACAGCATCGAGGACATGGGCTGGTATGTGGTCGACAACATGCCGCCGAAACTGCTTGTCCCGCTGGTGGACATGATGACCAGCTCCGGTTCGAACATCCACAAACTCGCCGCGGTCATCGACGTGAGGTCACGTGACTATTTCGACGACCTGTCCGCCGTGCTGAGCCATCTGGACGATCTTGGGGTGAAGACCCGCATCCTGTTCCTCGACGCCAGCAACGAGGTGCTCATCAAGCGCTACGAATCCGTGCGCAGGCCCCATCCGCTGCAGCAGGGCAATCGTCTGATCGACGGCATCCTTGAGGAACGCGACCTGCTGAAGAACCTCAAAGAGCACGCCGACATCGTCATCGACACCTCGGCATTGAGCATCCATCAGCTGTCCACGAAACTGTACGAGGGTCTGCTTGGTTCCGGACCGACCACGGTTTCCGTGCATATCTTCAGTTTCGGATTCAAATACGGCATTCCGATAGACGCCGATTTCGTGGCGGACGTCCGGTTCCTTCCCAACCCGTTCTGGGTGCCGGAGCTTCGTTCGCTGACGGGCAAGGACAAACCGGTCAGCGACTACGTGCTCTCCAGCGAGGGCGCGGAGGAGTTCCTTGACGCCTACGAGAAAGCCATCGCCATCGCCATCGAAGGTTATGCGCAGGAAGACAAGCACTATGTGACCATCGCGTTCGGATGCACCGGCGGCCAGCACCGTTCCGTGGCCATGAGCGAGGCCTTGGCCAAGCGCCTGCGTGCACGTGGTCTCACGGTCTCCGTATCGGCCCGCGAGCTGGACAAGCGTTCGGCCGATTGATGACCGCATTGTGAGAAGACAGTATCCAAATACAAAGAAAAGCTGCCGGCTTTGTCCAAGTTATTCGGTATCACAGTAAGCCGGTAGCAGTGCGGGTCGAGTCCGCGACTCGCCTGAAATTATAGGGAAGAACAGGAAAGTAGGAGGTTGGCTCTTGGCTCTTCTGGATGACGTCAAAAGCGAGCTGGCCGCAATCGACAACGAGTTGCCCATCGCCAAAAAGGCACAGGCGACTGCGATGATTCGATTCGGCAATGGTTTGCACTCGGTGGATCACCACATTCTCGTGCAGGCGCAGCTTGATTCCCAAGACGCGGCCATATGGCTGCAGGACACCATCAGAAATCTGTACGGCCACGAAGCCACGCTTACCCCCGTTTCCAGGCAGACGCCGACCGGCGTGGTGCAGCGCTTCATAGTCCGCGTCCCCAAGGGCAGCGCGGCTCTGGTGCTGCAGACCGGCCTGTACAGCCGTTACACCAAAAACATGGTGCTGGGTCTGCCGGGCGACATCATCAACGGCAAGATCGCCCAGATCAAGGCCGCCTGGCGTGGCGCGTTCCTCGCAGGCGGACACCTGTCCGACCCGGGCAAGGCCAGCTATCTCGAAATCGTATGTCCGAATCATGAGGCCGCGCTGGCGCTGGTCTCCACCGCGCGTCGTCTCGGCATCACCGCCAAGCCGCGTAAGCTGCGCAGCTCCGAACGTGTGACGTTGCGCGACCCCGATGCCATCGAACGCATGCTCATCCTCATGGGCGCCCCTCATTCCGCCCGCGAATGGACCGGAAAGCGTTCCGACGGAGAGGCCCGAGGCAAGGCGAACCGTCTGGCGAACTTCGATGACGCCAACATGCGCCGTAGCGCCAAGGCCGCCGCGGAAGCCTGCGATAAGGTCCGCCAGGCCTTTGAAATCCTCGGCGACGACGTTCCGGACAATCTTAAATCCGCCGGCCAGCTCCGACTCGACCATGCCGACGCGTCCCTTGAGCAGCTGGGCCGTCTCGCCGACCCGCCAATCACCAAGGACGCGATCGCCGGACGTATCCGTCGACTGCTGCAATTGGCTGAGAAAACGGAGAAGGCACGCCGTCAAGCGGCCTGATTTTCGTTTCCGGAAACAAAACACCATGCGACTTTTCCGTCGTATGGTGTTTTTTGTTCGTTTGGGCTTGTATTATGCGTAAGTGGCAATATGGCCATTCCACGCTTACAAGCGGCTAGGAAAGGATATACATGAAGACACTCAAGGATCTTGGAGATCTCAAGGGCAAGCGCGTTCTGGTTCGCGCCGATTTCAACGTTCCGCTGGACGGCACCACGATCACCGATGATGGTCGTATCAAGGCCGCCCTGCCGACCATCAAGGCTCTGCGCGAACAGGGTGCGAAGGTCATTCTGATGGCTCATCTCGGCCGTCCGAAGGGCAAGGTCGTTCCGGAACTGTCCCTGGCTCCGGTCGCCGCCCGTCTCGGCGAGCTGCTCGGCATCACCGTTCCGCTGGCTGCCGACACCTATGGTGAGGACGCCCAGGCCAAGGTCGCCGCTATGAACGATGGCGACGTCGTGCTGCTGCAGAACGTGCGTTTCAACCCGGAGGAGACCAGCAAGGATCCGGAGGAGCGTGCCGCATACGCCAAGAAGATCGCCGCTCTCGGTGAGGTCTTCGTCTCCGACGGCTTCGGTGTCGTGCACCGCGCCCAGGGCTCCAACTATGATGTCGCCGCCGATCTGCCGGCCGCCGCTGGCCTGCTGGTCGAGAAGGAAGTCAGGGCACTGTCCCGCGCCACCGTGAACCCGGAGCGTCCGCTGACCGTCGTGCTCGGCGGCTCCAAGGTCTCCGACAAACTCGGCGTGATCGACAACCTGCTGGACAAGGCCAACCGTCTGGTCATCGGCGGTGGCATGGCGTACACCTTCCTCAAGGCCAAGGGCTACGAGGTCGGCACCTCCCTGCTGGAAGAGGACCAGATCGAAACCGTCAAGGGCTACATGGAGCGCGCCGAGAAGAACGGCGTCGAACTCGTGCTGCCGACCGATGTCGTCATCAACCCGGTCTTCCCGAAATCCGATGAGGACATCGCTCCGGAAGTCGTGGCCGCCGATGCCATTCCGGCCGACAAGATGGGTCTGGACATCGGTCCGGAATCCCAGAAGCTCTTCCACGATAAGATCGTCGATTCCAAGACCGTCGTGTGGAACGGCCCGATGGGCGTGTTCGAGGTCCCGACCTTCGCTGAAGGCACCAAGGCCGTGGCCCAGGCTCTCGTCGATGCCACTGCTGCCGGCGCATTCACCATCGTCGGTGGTGGCGATTCCGCTTCCGCAGTGCGCAACCTCGGCTTCCCGGAGGATGGCTTCTCGCACATCTCCACCGGTGGCGGCGCCTCCCTCGAGTTCCTCGAGGGCAAGGAACTGCCGGGCCTGAAGGTGCTCGACTGATCTCAGAATCATGAAGGGGTGCTTCCTCATCAGTGGGTGGGGGAGCACCTTTTGCGTATTTCGCATACAATGTCACAAGAACGACCTTTCGCTTTGACGAGCACGGACGGGAGACGACGAATATTATGGGGCCGAAACGGATTCCTTTGGTGGCCGGAAACTGGAAGATGAATTTCGATCATCTTGAAGCGACGTATTTCGTACAGCAGCTTGCATGGAATCTTCGGGCCGTCCATTTCGACTACAAACGTTGCGAAATCGCATTGATGCCGTCATTCACCTCACTCCGCAGCGTGCAGGTCGCCGTCGAATCGGACAATCTGAAAATCCGCTACGGGGCCCAAGCCGTCTCAGTCACCTCGCAGGGAGCGTTCACCGGCGACGTCTCCGCCGATATGATCGCCCATCTCGGCTGCTCGTACGTGATCGTCGGCCATTCGGAACGACGCAAATACCATCCCGAAGACGACGCGAACATCGTTGACCAGGTGAGGGCCGTGCTTGCTGCCGGCATGCAGCCGATACTTTGCGTCGGAGAAAGCTACGAGGAACGGCGCAAAGGCATAGAGCTCGATTTCGCGGTCGGCCAGGTGCACGACGTGACGCGGGACCTGTCCGATGAGGAGGCCGCGAAGCTGATTGTGGCGTACGAGCCGGTATGGGCGATCGGCACCGGCATGGTGGCTACGCCTCAGTCGGCACAGGACGCGGCCAGGGCGATCCGAAACGACCTGTCCGATACGTTCGGAACACGGGTCGGCGAAACGGTGCGAATCCTGTACGGCGGTTCGGTGTCCTCGAAAAACGCGGTGGAACTGATCAACGAGCCGGATGTGGACGGCTTCCTGATCGGCGGCTCCGCGTTGAAGGTCGATGAACTCACACGCATCTGCAAGCTGACATTGGAAACAACCGCCTGAAAACTTTTAAAAAGCATGGTTGGACGCTCGATTTTTTCAACACCATGCGCTATTATCAGAAACAGTGTTTACGAACTGGAGGTTCACCCGTGTCCGCTATGGCTACTGTCAAGCTTGTGCTGCAGATTCTTCTTGTCATCCTCAGCCTCTTGCTCACCTTGCTTATCCTTATGCACAAGGGTAAAGGCGGCGGCTTGTCCGACATGTTCGGCGGCGGACTCACCCAGAACGCGGGTTCCTCCGGTGTCGCGGAAAAGAACCTGAACCGTTGGACCGTCATCATCGCCCTGCTGTGGGTGGCCATCATCATCGCCCTCGGTCTGATGACGAAATTCAACCTCATCTGATTGACGTAATTTGGTTTGGCCCATGACCGGCTTCACGGTCATGGGCCAAACTTGTCTCCGGCTAGATTGCTCCCGCAAAGGATTCAAATGACTTCGACAAACAACACCTATGATGACGTGACCATGGTCGTCGCCGATCTGGACGGCACACTGCTGCACGACGGAAAGACTTTCGAGGACCGTTTCCTGACGCAACGATCCATTGACAGCATCAACCGCATGCACGACGCCGGCATCAAATTCGTGGTGGAGACCGCGCGACCGGTCAGCACCGGCTACTCGTTCGTGCAGAAGCTTCCGGTTGACGCCGTCGCCTATCTCAACGGGGCGCTGTTGGATTTCAACCCCGTCTCGTCCGATTACGATATGCTCACCTCACCGACACTGCCGAAGGACGGACATCTGCAGAAGATCGGATTCTCTTCGAAAAGGGCCTGCGAGGTCTGCAAGTACCTGCTGGAGGAACTGCCTGGCATGGAAGTGGGCATCGTCATGGATGATGTCAGGTACACGAATTTCGACGTCACGAAATACTGGAAGACGCAGACCTGGCGATACACGGATTTCGATGACGTTCCGGACGGCACCGCGGACAAGCTGATCCTGTTCCCGAACGAGGAGCAGTGGAAGCGTGTGGGACGGCTCATCCCCGACGATTTCGACGTGCATATCTCCGAAGGCTCGCTGTGGATGCTGATGAATCCGCAGGCCAATAAGGAGCATGCATTGAGCATCCTCGCCGATCGCATGTCGACGCCGTTGTCACGGACCGTCTCATTCGGCGACGATTTGGTGGACATCGCCATGCTTCGTGAATCCGGCAGGGGAGTGGCCGTGGCCAACGCGAACCCCGACGTGTTGAAAATCGCCGATGAGATCTGCCCTTCGAACAATGATGACGGCGTGGCCCAATGGGTTGAGAACAATCTGCTTTGACTGACCCCCCCCACATGGAGTCTTTTCACGGAATTGAACTCATTCATGCAGCGGCATGAAACACATCCACCAAAATTGAACTCTTTGTCTTTCTTGGTGCCCTGTCGTGCTATTCTTTGAACTAGCTTTTGTTTAAATTGAACTGGAAGGATAGGCATGACGGAATCATTCTCGACCAGATTGAATGATGCCATGGCATTACGCGAGCTTAAACAGATTGATTTCGTTCATGCTGCGGAAAAGTTCAATATCAAGCTCGGCAAAAGCCATATGAGCCAATACGTCAGTGGCAAAACCGTTCCCCGTGCCGATATCGCGCATTTCCTTGCCGCGTATCTGCGGGTCAACGAGGATTGGCTGATGGGCAAGGATGTTCCCATGGAAGAGCATGCCGCGATTTTGCCGGATTTTGCCGGTGAACAGCCCGACCATGTTGACGATGCATCCGAGCAACCGACAGAAGGAAGAACCATGCGCACTTTTACGAAATCCCACAAGCTCGACAACGTGCTGTACGACGTCCGTGGACCGGTCGCCGACGAGGCCGCGCGCATGGAGGCCGCCGGCACGCACATCCTGAAACTCAATATCGGCAATCCGGCACCGTTCGGCTTCCGCACGCCGGATGAAGTGGTCTACGACATGTCGCAGCAGCTGCCCGACACGGAAGGCTATTCGCCGTCGAAGGGCCTGTTCTCCGCGCGCAAAGCCATCATGCAGTATGCGCAGCTGAAGAACATCCCCAACGTGTCCATCGACGACATCTACACCGGCAACGGCGTCAGCGAACTTATCAACCTGTCCTTATCCGCGTTGCTGGACAACGGCGACGAGGTACTCGTGCCGTCGCCGGATTATCCGCTGTGGACAGCTTGCGTGAATCTGGCCGGCGGAACCGCGGTGCATTACGTCTGCGATGAGGATTCCGAATGGTATCCGGACATCGACGACATGCGTTCCAAGATTACCGACAAGACCAAGGCGATCGTCATCATCAATCCGAACAATCCGACCGGCGCGCTGTATCCGAAGGAAGTGCTTCAGCAGATTGTCGATCTTGCGCGAGAGCACCAGCTCATGATCTTCTCGGATGAGATCTACGACCGTCTGGTCATGGATGGGTTGGAGCACATCTCCATCGCGTCCCTTGCGCCTGACCTGTTCTGCGTGACGTTCTCCGGATTGTCGAAGTCCCATATGATCGCCGGCTGGCGTGTCGGCTGGATGGTGCTGAGCGGCAACAAGCGTCTCGCCAAGGATTACATCGAGGGTCTGAACATGCTGGCCAACATGCGTATGTGCTCGAACGTGCCTGCGCAGTCGGTGGTGCAGACCGCATTGGGCGGCCATCAAAGCGTCAAGGATTATCTGGTGCCCGGCGGCCGCATCTACGATCAGCGCGAGTTGGTGTACAACATGCTCAACGATATTCCAGGCATCACCGCGGTCAAACCGAAAGCGGCGTTCTACATCTTCCCGAAGATCGATGTGAAGAAGTTCAACATCCATTCCGATGAGCAGTTCGCGCTTGACCTGCTGCATGACAAGCATATCCTCATCAGCCACGGCGGTGCGTTCAACTGGCAGGAACCGGACCACTTCCGTGTGGTCTATCTGCCTCGCATCAGCATGTTAAAGGAGACCATCGGCGAAATCGGCGACTTCTTCAGCACGTATTGGCAGGCTTGATTTTCGGTTCGCTTTTCTTTCGATTATGGCCGCGATCTGATATCGCGGCCTTTTTGTCTTTCCGTATGTCTTCTGCGCGTATTATTTCGGCATACGAAAAAGAGGTCTCCATCAAAAGATGGAGACCTCTCGGCTTTTATCCGTTTAACGGTGCTGTATCAGCGAATGATTCAGCCGTTGACGCGGTCGATGCCAGCCTGGACGTCGGCGAGGACGGTGTCCCAGGACTTGATGAAGGCTGCTACGCCGTCAGCTTCCAGCTTGTCGGTGACATCCTTGATGTTGATGCCCAGATCGGCGAGCTTGTTCATGATGGCGTGGGACTCTTCGTAGGTGCCCTTGATGGACGGAGCGCCATTGCCGTGATCGGCGAGAGCGTTCAGGGTCTTCTCCGGCATGGTGTTGACGACGAACGGAGCAACGAGCTCGTCGACGTACTTGCAGTCGGAGTAGGCGGCGTTCTTGGTGCCGGTGGAGGCCCACAGCGGACGCTGCTTCTTGGCGCCCTTGGCTTCAAGAGCAGCCCAACGCGGATCGTTGGCGAACTTGTTCTCGAACAGCTCGTAAGCCAGGCGAGCGTTGGCCACAGCGGCCTTGCCCTCGAGAGCCTTGGCTTCGTCGGAGCCGTTGGCTTCCAGCAGCTTGTCCACAGCGGTGTCCACGCGGGAGACGAAGAAGGAAGCGACGGAGCCGATGTGCTTCAGGTCGTGGCCGTTGGCGTCAGCCTGGGCGATGCCCTCGATGTAGGCGTCGATGACCTGCTCGTAACGCTCCAGGGAGAAGATCAGGGTGACGTTCACGGAGATGCCCTTGGCCAGGGTGGCGGTGATTGCCGGCAGGCCTTCGAGGGTGGCCGGAATCTTGATCATGGCGTTCGGACGGTTCACCTTGGCCCAGAGTTCCTCGGCCTGCTTCTCGGTGGCCTCGGTCTCGTGAGCCAGACGCGGATCCACTTCGATGGAGACGCGGCCGTCAACGAAATCGGACTTCTCGGCAACCTCACGGAAGATGTCGGTGGCGTTGCGCACGTCGGTGGTGGTGAGCTCGCGCACGGCGGTCTCAACGTCGACCTTGCCCAGTTCCTTCAGCTGCGGATCGTACGGGCCGACCTCGTGCAGAGCCTTCTGGAAGATGGACGGGTTGGTGGTCACGCCGACAACGTTCTTGTTGGCGATGAGATCCTGCAGAGAGCCGGACTCGATGCGGGAGCGGGACAGGTCGTCCAGCCAGATCGAGACACCGGAGTCAGAGGTGCGCTGAGTTGCTTCAGTCATTGTTTTTTCTCCTTGATACCTTTTTGGATCAAATCTTGTTTATCGGTGAAAGGGGAGGGGCACATGCTGTCGTGTCCCTCCCCGTATCATCACTTGGCGGCTTCGACTTCCGCGATGGAGGCCTTGGCGGCTTCCACAACGTGCTCGGCGGTGATGCCCAGATCGATCATGTTCTGAGCGCCATCACCCTGCAGGCCGAACTGCTCGATGGACACCGGCTTGCCGTAGGAGCCGAGGTACTTGTACCACGGCATGGCAACGCCGGCCTCGACGGAGACGCGGGCCTTGACGGCGGCCGGAAGCACGGCCTCCTTGTATTCGGCGTCCTGCTCCTCGAACCATTCCACGCACGGCACGGACACGACGCGGGCCTTGATGCCCTCGCCGGCCAGGGTCTTGGCAGCGGACACAGCCCACTGGACTTCGGAACCGGTGGCCATGATGATGACGTCCGGGGTGCCCTCGGTGTCGACGAGCACGTAAGCGCCCTTCTTCACGCCGTCCTTGGCCTTCTCAGCGGTCTCGGCGAGAACCGGGACGCCCTGACGGGTCAGAACCATAGCGGTCGGCAGGGTGTTCTTCTTCTCGAAGAAGTAACGGTAGGCTTCAGCGGTCTCGTAAGCGTCGGCCGGACGAGCGACCTCGAGCTGCGGGATGGCGCGGAAGGAAGCCAGATGCTCCACCGGCTGGTGGGTCGGACCATCTTCGCCGACTGCGACGGAGTCGTGGGACCACACGTACAGGTTCGGAATCTGCATGAGAGCGGCCAGACGCACGGCGGAACGCTCGTAATCGGAGAACATGAAGAAGGTGCCGCCGTACGGACGGGTGTGGGAGCCCAGCAGGATGCCGTTGGTGATGGTGCCCATGGTGAACTCGCGCACGCCGAAGTGGAGCTGACGGCCGTACTTGCTGCAGTTCGGCCACTGCTTGGTGGCGCACTCAGCCGGGGCGAAGGTCTCAGCGCCCTTGAGGTCGGTCTTGTTGGAGCCGCCGAGGTCGGCGGAGCCGCCCCAGAGTTCCGGCATGACGGCTGCGATGGCGTTCAGAGTGGAGCCGGAAGCGCCACGGGTGGCGACGTTCTTGCCGACTTCGAAAGTGGCCTCGAGGTCGTCGATGGCCTTGTCGAAGCCTTCCGGAAGCTCGCCGGCCTTGATGCGGTCGTACAGGGCAGCCTTGTCCGGGTTGGCCTTGCGCCATGCGTCGTACTTCTCGTCCCATTCCTTGTGGGCTTCGAGACCGCGCTCGGCGACCTTGCGGGCGTGGGCGAGGGCCTCTTCGTCAACGTGGAAGGACTCCTCCGGGTCGTAGCCGAGGAGCTTCTTGAGGCCGGCGACGGCCTCGGCGCCCAGCTTGGAGCCGTGGGAGGACGGGTCGTTGGTCTTGCCCGGGGTCGGCCATGCAATCAGGGTGTCGACCTTGATGAGCTTCGGCTGGTTCGGGGCGGCGGCGCGGGCCTTGGCGATGGTGTCGGCCAGGCCTTCGATGTCCTCCTTGTAGGAGCCGTCAGGCTGGATGAAGCTGAACTCGTCGGTGTACCAGCCGTATGCCTGGAAGCGCTTGAGCACGTCCTCGGCCAGCACCAGGTTGGTGTCGCCTTCGATCTGGATGCGGTTGGCATCGAAGATCACGGTCAGGTTACCGAGCTGCTGGTTGGCGGCGAGGGAGGCGGCTTCGCCGGAGATGCCCTCTTCGATATCGCCTTCACCGCAGATGACCCAGATGTTGTGGTCGAACGGGGACTCGCCTTCCGGAGCTTCCGGATCGAGCAGGCCACGCTGGAAACGCTGGCCATAGGCGAAGCCGATGGCGGAGGCGAAGCCCTGGCCCAGCGGACCGGTGGTCATTTCGATGCCCGGAGTCAGGCCGTATTCCGGATGACCCGGGGTACGGGTGTCGGCGCCGCCACGGAAGTTCTTCAGATCGTCCAGGGTCAGGCCGTAGCCGGAGAAGTACAGCTGGACGTACTGGGTGAGGGAGGCGTGGCCACCGGAAAGAATGAAGCGATCGCGGCCTTCCCAGTTGGGGTCGTTCGGATCATGCTTGATGAAGTGCTGGTACAGGGTGTAGGCGATAGGCGCCAGGGAGACGGGGGAACCCGGGTGGCCGTGTCCCGCACGCTCAACCGCGTCGGCCGACAGGACCTTGGCCATCTTGATGGCGCGTTCGTCCAGCTCGGTCTCCTTGAATTCGGTCATGGATTACTTTCCTTCCAATTGGTCGGGCCGCGTATCCGGCTTGTGCCGAGCGCTCGACGCCCTCACATTGCGTTTCCCATAGTAGCGATGTGAGGTGACGTTGTGGTGAAATTTTGGCGTGTTTTGGTAGTTTGTGTGCTGTTAGCGCTCACAATTAACATTCGCGTGAACTTCAGATGTTCGTTTGTCGATATATCTCCCAATGCCAGTCGCCGCAAGCCTTTGCCGCATGAAGGAAACTACTCTGGAAGCGAACGAATTAGCACTCCGGGCGCCGGACTCGTCAGACACGTTCGCATGCTTCTTCCTCCCCGCCAACACAAAGAATCAAGCCCCCGCCGTACCCGACGAGAACACGCAAATGACCCTGCTCGCAGCAGCCGTGTTGATGCGGAAAATCACTGTCCTGATTGACATACTCTCTATCAAAGAACGTCCGTGAAAAGAGTGAACATGGCTGAAAAAACAACACCCGAAAAAACGAAGGTGCAATTCCAGATGTAGCCGAAAGAGGTGCGACGATGGAAGACGCCACAAGGAGAACACAGCATAAACCACGGCGGTGGGGCACGGTCATCAAAAGAAAAGACGACGATGGAAACATCATCGCATACGTCGCACGGTACGTGAACCCACTGGATAAAAGCAAGAAAATCGGGAAACAGTTCAAACCCGAATACGAAGCCCAGGCATACGCGTGGCTCGACGAAGAGCATTACCTGGTCATACTGCACGAAAAAGGCATCCAACAATGGGTCCCACCCTCCGAACGAGGCAAGAAACAAGGAAACGATTCCCTGATGACGTTCGAGGAATGGACCCGCACCTATTTCAAAAAATACAAGGAAAAACACGGGCGGATGCGCGGACGCACCATGAGAAGAACGAAACTCGCGGTAGGCAGGCTCATGCCATACTTCCGCACCATGACACTGAACGAGATCACCGAAGAAGAAGTCTCAAAATGGCGGAGAACCGCGAAAAAAGAGATACCTTCCCCGGATGGTTACGAGAAGGCGTCGTTCATGCTCAAACGTCTGATGCAAGCGGCGGTGAGAGAGGGATTGAAAGCCGAGAATCCCTGCAAGTACACGATTCCTCCATACAAGCCGAAGAAAGAGGACATACGCCCGTTGGACAAGAAGGAAGTGGGATTGATCGCGGACGCGTTTCCCGAATACACGCGGCTGGCGGTCTGGCTGTCCGTCCTGGTCGGAGGCTTGAGAATCGGCGAGGTCTGCGGCCTGCAACTACGGGACCTCGACCTTGATAACGGACTGCTCTACGTCCGCCACAGCGTCGACAGGGGAGAGGACGACTGCGGACCATACGAACTCTGCCCGACCAAGACACGGAAAAGCGAACGCGTGCTGCCGATACCTTCGGCGCTCATTCCGATGATCAGAAAACACATCGAACAGTTCTGCACAACGAAAGACCCGGAATCGATGCTGTTCGTGCCTGTTAAGGGAGGAATACTGCCACCGCCCACACTCCAGGCGCAATTCCGGGTGGCCAGGGAAAAAATCGGCAGAAACGACGTATCCTTCCATACCTTGCGAGCCACGCACGCGACCCTTTTCATGATCAAAGGCGGCACACTCCGGGAAACAATGAACGAACTCGGACACCACGACATCCAGGTCGCAGTCGGCTACTACCAGCGTGTGGTGCCGGAACACCAACGAGAAGTGTCGGAACGGCTGGCATCAGACTACCTGCCCATGGAAGACGCCGCGATGATGGAAAAAACCATCGAAGAGATCAACAGGAAAATCAAACGACTGCAAGAACAGCGAGGGGAACTCGAAAACCATCTCGGAAAGATGATGATCCAAACCGAACAAGCCGCCTGAACCCAGATGCATTTTCAGATGCAACAGTCCCCAAACGACTCTCCACGAGCAAAAATCCGTCCTAAAACATCCAAGACCGATAACAAACCCTCATGACGTGACCCATGTCGAAACAATAATCCTGTCCGACGAAGTCTGGAACACTCATATCCGACAGTTCTTCAATGTTCTGGGAAAGCAGGATACGGGCTTTCTTCGCCTCACCCTTCGTCAGCACAGGGCGGACAACCACAGATTCACCCAAATCACCCGTGCCGGATGGCCCCTGGCGGACATCGGCGTCGTACGCATCATCACTGAGTGGCGCGGCCGATAACAGGTGGGGCGGGCGTGACAAGAGAAAGGACATCCACAGGAAAAAGGAGCGATCATGGGAAAGGAACCAGACCCACACGCATGCCGTCCGAACAGCATGGACCTCAACGACGCGGCCGACATGAGGGATGAAGCGGAACAGGCATTCAACGACGCGCGCAAGACCAGAGGAAAACGCGACCTGCTGTACGTCGCGGTCATGGCCTGCGTCATCGTCATGCTCACCGGCGCCGTATGCGGAAGAAAGGACATCATCATCGCTTCCGCCGTCATCGCCGTCACGTTCTCATGCGCCGGAAGCCTGGCATGCTACCGCATGAAAAAATCACTCCACACCTACCACGAGAACAATGCCGTCCTCGAAAACGAACTCGACGCCGCCGACTACCAGAACATCATGGGATGCCCTCACCCCTGGAAAACATTCTGACCACGATTTTTACCCCCGATATCGTAAGCGGGACACGTGGAAACAATGAAGGAAACCGACGGGGGAAACATTAACAACAGCAGACTCTAACAATTCCCCCGACGGCGTTCCTTCAAAATCAAAACCTTTTCAGGAAATCGACTCCCAAAAGGATGAAAGCCGATGAGGAACGGTCGAGGTCCACGGACGATACTCAGGTTCATCGCGATAATCGCGATGAACCTGTTCACCATCAATTGCGCCTGCTACATCGCAGTCACCGTATCCGCACACGCCGACCCACGTTTACTGCATCTCAGTCGAACGGTAGGAACGTTGTGCGGCATGATGGCGATCGCAATCACTCCGATCCTCCTCATCACGGTCCTTGTCAATGGCATGGAGGAAGGAAAGAAACGACATGAGGAAAACAACGATGGCGCAGGTCGTGGAATTTGCCGGCCAACTCAACGTCACCCTGCAGAACATAAGCGAGGACGAGAACACGCACGGACTGGCCGAAGCGTACAACCGGCTCGCACAGGTCATGGACGAGCTCTGCATTCCAATGCGCGAGGAAGAGGTTCTGGAACCCATCAGCCATGAAGAAGCATGCGAAACAGCCGAAAGACTCTACCGTCAACTCATCGAGCAAGCCAAGGACCATACGACCATACGGCTCGCCCAAGCAATGAACCGCGCATGGGCGGAACTCACCGTCGTCGAAGGCCTTGACAGACTCGCACGGCCCCAAAGCAAGGACGAGTAATGGGAAACGGGACTCCATCGGATGAATACGAGTCCGTTGAAATGTGGTTCATGAGAAGGACGACCGACAGGCTGGTCAGGGAAAACTTCGAAATGACCGACCGGCTGGTCAAAGAGGACTTCACCATGAGAACCATAATCAACACCTCAGTACGGGAACTCAATGACATCCACCAGCAAATCAGCGGATTGAAAGAAGTCATATGAACACGGACGGAACGCTATTCTCCATGAAGAAAAACAGCAGGGAAGCCGAGGCGATGTCGATGACGAGCTTCATGATCCCCATCGACCTGAAGCAGAAACTCAAAGACCACGCCGCCAAGTTGGGTATCACGTCAACCAGTCTCATCATCGAAGGCATCAGACTCATCCTCGACCGGAAGGACGGTGCGACACCGCAACTGGAAGAGATCGACACCACGGGCGCCGACGAATACGTCAAACGAAAAGCCATCAAAACACTATTGGAAGCCCATCTCACCACCGAATCGCCCGCGCAGGCATGGGCCCTCGCATACCGCGCCGCGTGGAACGATGCATTGGACTTCTGCATCCAAGCAGAACAGGCTCTCGACAAGAAGGAAGACAAATGAGCGAAGAAGAACGCATCTGGGCCAACGCGTTGAGCGACGCGATCGAACCAGCGAACGAATACGCACGAAAAATAAAGGACCGTTACCTGGTAACAGCCAAAAACGACATGTACGGAATCGACCAGACGATGAACATCATCAGCCAGGCATATCTCGCCGGAGTGGAACACCAAGCCGAGGTCTGCATGGGAAAGGCATGACTCCGCCATGAACGCCCAAAGGACGTCGGCAGAAGAAACCGAACGCAGACGATGGAAACAATACAGGCCCCACCTGTGGAGGCCGAGGACCATCAACGGCCGCACCACCCAAAGCAAACTAAGACTGATGCGGTGCGGAGTCTGCGGACTGACCCTTGTGGAGGAACATCCACTCAACGGAGGAAAGGAAACGGTCTGGCAGTTGGACGAATCCGACTATGGGCCGGAAGGCAGCCACCCCGTCATCCAAGGAGAACTCGACATCTAAAAAACAAAGCCGGCTCATTCCGGCGGAAAGGACAGAAATGATAGGAATGACCAGACCGAAAGCAAAAGACCGTCCACGTGGTAAGCCGTTCGACGAGCCGGAACGCAAATACCTATGCAGTCTCGACATCATCGACGCATGCACCGAGAAAAGAATCACCTGGAACAAAACCTTCATCGAATACGCCGAAAAGGAACTCGAAGCAGGCTCCCGACCGGTTGACATTTTCCGTGGAGCGGGAGTCGGACCGGAACTCATCGGACGGAAACGCATAGAACGATGCGTGGCGCGATGGCGGGCCAAGATCAAGAAAGAGGAACAGCAATGAGCGTCCGGAACGACGACAACATAATCAAATCCCTGGTCATCCTCGCCGTCTGCATAGTCGCGATGCTGATGGTCTGCACGGAATGCGCGCTACTGCCACAATACGGTTGGCTATGGCTCATCCTCCTGCTCATCCTCGCCATCGCCGCGGTGTTCAGCGTGGTGATGGGCATCAAAACATGGCTGGACGAACACGGAAGGAAATAGGATCGATCATGGAAGAACATGCCGGAAAACTCTGGTTCGGCATATGCGCGGGACGTATCGAACCCGACAAGTCGTCCGGACTGGCCGGAACGCCGGACGAGACCGGCACCCTCATCCGATACTTCATACTGACCTTCATCGACCGGAACTAACCGACGTGACGTAAGGCCTATGCGCCGAACCTAAAAAGCATGGCGCATGGGCCGTTAGTCCTTCGGATATCCGATCAGCTCATGGTCCGTCCAATCAACAAGCCGACCATCGATACGGTCCACGTCCAACAGCCACACCTCGTCGCGCCGCGGATTGAAGAAACCCAACCGCCGGACCATCCGATACTCGTCATGCACGGAATGCAATCCCATACGCCAGTAGACCAGCAACTGCAACGTGTACATGGGATTCGGCCTATAGGAGCTCACCTTGAAGTCCCATAGCGTGTCTTCGGTGAGGAAATCGCCACTACCCGACGTGATCCGGTCCGTATACCCGCCCTCGAAGTCGAAACCGTCCCACACGACCGGACCATACTCGTCGAAAAAGGCACGCGACCGGGCCACCATACGCGTGAGATTGAAATACGTCGCATCATCCGGAACCATGCGCCGCGGACGCCAATACTGCGGTCCACGACGCGACGCCGCATCGAAATCAAGCAGCAGGCACGCTGCACGCGCCGACGCGGGAGAGAAATCCGTCACACGGGACAGCAGGGACTCCGCGTATTCGCCCTGCCCGACCAGCCGCGCACCCAACAAGGGAACATGGAACGCGACCCGCACGGGAGTGCCCATCGCCACACGGGTCATGTAATCCACATACAATCCCGCAAGATCAGGCGGAACGGTCTCCATACTCCGCGGATACAGGCTTTTCCGGTCGGCGAGTCCGACCCTGTCGAACAAGGACAAGGGCAGCAGGCCCTCCGGCGGCTGGGAGACCAGACGGATACGCGTGGTCACGGGCATGGGATGACGGCGGCGTTCCCTCTCGCGCCGCGCGGCATCCTCCGCCTCCAACTGGCTGACCGGACGCAGATCCATCCCAGTGGAACCATCGAACCCGTAGAAACGCGGCATGCGAACCTCCCTATGGAATCGTCACGCGCCCGCAGTCCCATCGACTGCGGATAACGGGAAAACGTTCCACGGGAGCATCGAATAAGCGTTGCATATCCGGAAGATGCAACACTTAAAACAATCCAAAACAAATATCACAGTATTGTGATATACTGGTCTGTGTCGGGAGGGCACAGGCCGAGCCCGAAACGGAAGAAGGAAACCCGCACATGATGAAAGTCAACATCCTCGAAACCGACACCGGACGCATCCGCGAAGACGAACTACGCGACTGGTCCCAAGCCGCGCTCAACCAACTCGACAAGGCGGGCTACAAGTCCTTCCGCCCGGGCCAGCTCGAAGCCGTCAACACCATCCTCAACGACCGCGACCTGGTCGCCGTCATGCCGACCGGCAGTGGGAAAAGCGTCTGCTACCAGCTTCCCGCGATGCGCGAAGGCCATCTCGCGCTCGTCGTGTCCCCATTGCGCGCCCTCATGCGAGACCAGGTGCAGGCGTTGCAGGCCAGGGGAGTGGCCGCGGCCCTCATCGACAGCGGTGTGACCCCGAAGCAACGCCAAAGCATCTACGCCATGGCCCACGGCGGAGGACTCCGCATCCTCTACGTCGCACCCGAACGCCTGTTCGCAGACGATTTCCTGTTCTTCAGCCAATCCACACGCATCGACCTGATCGCCGTGGACGAGGCCCACTGCGTACTCCAATGGGGCCACGACTTCCGCCCGAACTACCTCAAGATCGGCGAATTCATCGCCGGACTGCCCACGCGCCCGGTAGTGGCCGCGTTCACCGCGACCGCGACCCGCCGGCAGGTGCCGGAAATCGCCCACGCACTGGGACTCGACAATCCCATCATGCTCGGCACGGGCTTCGACCGTCCCAACATCCGATTCGACACGATCGAACTCAAGCCGGCCGCGCGGAAGAAATTCATCACCAACTGGGCGAAAGCCAAGCAGGGAAGCGGCATCGTCTACTGCACCACCATCCGCCGCTGCGACGAGCTCGCCGAAACCCTGCGCGAGGCCGGCATCGACGCGGAAGCGTTCTACGCGCCCCTCACCGACAAGGAGAAGGCACGCATCCAAGACGGATTCCTAACCGGCTCGCCACGCGTGATCTGCGCGACCACCGCGTTCGGCATGGGCGTCGACAAGCCCGACGTACGCTGGGTCGTCAACGACGGCCCCTGCGAAAGCCTGGAAGCGTTCTACCAGGAAGCGGGACGCGCGGGAAGAGACGGCAAACCAGCACGAAGCGTCATGCTGTGGACCGGCGGCGACTTCGCCGACTGGAGGCGCCGCCTCGCCGACAACGCGGGAAACGCGCTCGAAGACCCGAAGGACCGCACCAAGGCCCAACAGGCCGCGTTCGACCGTCTCCACGCCATGAGCCGCTACTGCGAAACCGACCAATGCCTTCGCGGCGCCATCCTCGACTACTTCGGCGACACCGACCACGAGGAATACTGCGACAACTGCGGAAACTGCACGTACGTGCAGGACTGCGACCCGACCATCCAGGCAAGCCATTCCACGAAAAAGAAGAACGGGAAGGGAAACGTCCAGGACACCGAGGTAATCGACACGACGATAGTCAGATTCGTCTACGCGCGCGAACGCCTGCTCGGCTTCGGATACGGCATCCGCAAGACCATCCGCAGTCTCGTCGGCGATACCGGCGAAGGCGTGGACGACAGGGGAATCAGCGAACTGGAAGGATACGGCGCCCTCGAAAACGTGGACGAGGACGTCATCGAAGCACGCATCCACACACTCATCGACGACGGAACCATCTACGTAGGCCAATACCACACGCTACTGGAGCCATGAAATGGGAAAAAGAACATCGAAACTCGCCGAACTCCGCAAACAGGCCGGCCTCAGCCAGGTCGAACTCGCAGAATTGAGCCACATCAGACAATCCAGGATCAGCGAATTCGAGACCGGACGCTACTCCACGGCCAACATGAGCCTGAAAACCGCGGCCAACCTCGCCCGCGCGCTGGGAGCACACGCCGAAGACCTGCTGGAAGACAATGAATGACGCCTAAAACACTGCCTAACTGCTGACGATACGGGGACATATCTCCGCCTGTTTTTGCCTGTTTTTGCGGCCCTACTTGAGATTCGATCCGTCAACGAAGCAGGTCGAACTGGTAGTCGCGGCCATCATCCAACGAGTCCGCAGCACGGACCACCGCGTCATTCCAAATGCTCGCAGGCCATCCCGCCATCTTCGGGAACGCATGGGCGAACGCGCGGTCGGACCTGTACATCGGCACATGCACCACGCCTTCCACATCCGGTTCCAATCCACGCAGGAAAGGCACCGTCCACCGGCATAACGCGTCACGTACCTGGCCGATACGATCCAGGATTTCGGGCAGGGAGTCCTGCACCCAATATGGCGGAGTGTCATGACCATTCACGCCTTCCTCCCAACGCGACACCGTATGCTGGCCCACCGGCCGCGGATCAGCCGGATCCTTCGGCGAAAGCAAACCGATGCACACGCCCAGATCGGTCTGGCTCAATCCGAGCTGCCGACGGCGGGTCTCCAATTCGATGCAAGTGAACGCCATGGCTCTTCTCCACTCCCTGTTTCCGAAAAAAGGCGGGACCGGGCACGGCAGAAGCCATCCCGGAAAACAAATCCCATCGGGGATTCTAACACGTGGGAAAAAGACGGCCCCTCCGGAAATTTTTGAACGTGAACATCCATGAAAAACGGATTAATCCCAAATTGAGAAATTATAGGATGAGTGCTCCGGAGGGAAACCGTCTCGACGATACCACGTGTACGGCCACCGATATCAGCCGGCCACATGGCCGGGAACAACGGACCCTCCGCTGACGCTTCGGGGCAAGCCCGACAACGGAACATGCCCCGCCATGCCCGGTGCGGCGGGGCCGGGAAACGGAGCGGCGCCCCGGGCGCCGCCGACGAAAGAATTTCCTTGCGGCCGTTGCGAAAGCCTTTGGATCATAACCGTCTCCACGTCTGCGCCACGCGATACCGAACCCCAAGGGGTTCGGCGTGCTCGCGAACGCTCCGACGGCTAACGCTATTGCTCGACCAAACGGTCACAAGGAAAAAATTTTCGGGAGCAATCCCACACAAGACCCAAGGAGCAACATCATGCATTTCCTCGGAGCGGTCATCGCGGAGAAACAGGACGACATCTATGGAATCCTCGCAGAATGGAGCGAATACGCCGACGTGGACGAATACGTCAAGGAGACCCGAAGCGAAATCATCGCCAACGGCCGCGCCGACGACCAAGCCTACTTGGAGGACCACGGGAACGACACCGACCCCATGCATGAAAAGTTCAAAAAAGCCGCCGCCGGACGACTCGCGCTTGACGACGAGGCCGCGCTCAAGGCGTACGCCGAATATCGCAGGCTCAACCTCAACGAGGACGGAGACGCCGTGTCCACGTTCAACGAGGACAGTTTCTACGACTATTACGAAATCGGAGAATGGGAGGGAGTCGACGCCTTGCAGGGAATCACATGCCGTGAACTGGCCGACCGGTACAACCGCGAGGACGCTTTGGCAAGAACCGCCATAGGCAGTCTCTGCGTCATCTGCAAGGAAGGCTGGTACGACGGCGGACTGTGGAACGACACCACCACAGCAACGGTGCTGAACGAACTCGAACGGAACACCGGCAGGAAGGTCTGGTGGCTCAACTTCCACGACTGACCGCGCGACGGGCCGGCGTCCTCCCATCGGAGGATGCCGGCCAAGAACCGACCTCGCCGCATATGCCGTGCGCAGGCTGGAAATCCGCCGCATCATCATCCCATCGGCGAACCTCGCCGGAACGACCATCCCCACCGGCGTCGAGGTCATCGGACTGGGCCGCATCGACGGAGCTGCTGAACCAGTGACGGCCGATGCGGAGAACGCCGTGGCGGACCACCGGAAGTTCCGGTGGTCCGCCACCTCTCCCAATCGGCCGGATTCACGGCAGACAGCATGGATTGAGTCCACACATGCTAAAATGGTATTAAGTATGGTATGGATACCAGATAAGGAGATTGTCATGTTCAATTCGTTGGATGTGCTTGACGACCTCGTGCCAGTCAGCGAGCTCAGCAACGGGCGGACCGCAGCCGTGCTGAACAAGGCCGACCGCGCGCCCGTCATCATCATCAAGCGCAACAAGCCGTCCTATGTGCTGATGGGCATCAACGACTATCAGGATCTTCTCGATCGTCTTGAGGACACGGAGGACGCCCGCCTCGCGGAAAAACGCATCGAGGATAACGATGGCCGGGCGACCATCCCCAACGCCGACCTGATGGCCGAGCTCGGCCTGACCGAAGAGGACATCGCGGACACGCCGACCCCGGAGATGGCGTGAGCTGGCGGGTCGAATGGCTCGAAGAAGCCGCGAAGGACATGCGCAGACTGGGCAAGGCCGAACAGAAACAGGTGCTCAAAGGCATCGCCAAAGTCAGCGAGAATCCGCTGCCATCCAGCCAAGGCGGATACGGCAAACCGTTGCGCAACGCGAACCGAGCCCATCTGGCCGGACTATGCAAGATCAAGTTCAGGGACCTTGGAATCAGAGTGGTATACAAGCCGGTTCTCAAGGAAGGAACCATGGTCATCATCGTCGTAGGCGTCAGAACGGATGGCGAAGCCTACCTGAAAGCCGATGAAAGGCGCGGACGGCACGCACTCTGATAAGTGAGCGTATCGAATGGGGGCCGGACATTCCCGTCAATGGAATGTCCGGCCCCCATCATTTTCCGGCTCCTGAAGCCGCCGGAGCCCACCCGGCCCGGCGACAAGGCGCCGGGGGAGACGGACCCTCCGCTTCACGTCGGGACGATTCCGACAACGGAACGTGCCCCGCCATGCCTGGTGCGGCGGGGCCGGGAAACGGAGCGGCGCACAGGCGCGCCGCCCTCTTTTATTTTCTTTTGAGCCGTTTGCCTACGGCAAGGATCGTAACCGCCCTCGCGTCCGCGCCACGCGGTCCGGACCCAAGGGTCCGGCGTGCTCGCGGACGCTCCGACGGCTAACGCTAACGCTCGACCAAACGGTCCAAAAGAAAAAACAGGGACCGACCAGATTCAAGGAGAACAGACATGGACGACAGCATCAAGCATTCCAACGACGAGGAAGTCTGCGCCGTCACCTACACGTGGGGACAGGTCAAGACGTTCCTGAAGGAACATGGCAGATGCGCCACTGATGCCAACGCTGAGGCACTGCTCGCGGAATGCGGCTGTGGAAACATCGAAGGAGGCAAGGACAACCTGTTCTGCGACGCATACGACGAAATCGAACAGTGCCTTTACACCTCGCTGACCACCGCCAGCCTGCCCGACAAGCCATGGTACGACCGTCCGAACGGCGTTTGGGTGTACAACCGCGAGAAGCCCGCCGATTATCACGATGATGGCGAGGACGAGCCATGGTATGGCACGTACTGCCATATCGGCAAACATTCGAGCGGGAACCAATGCTGGTGCTGCAACACCTGCTCACAATGCGGAAGGCACATGTGCGAGGCGTGCACCATCCGATGCTCCACGTGCGGCAGCATCGTCTGCAACAATGACGCGAATGAGACCAAGGACGGCGAATGGGAGTGCGTCGAATGCGTCCGCGAGCACGATCCCGAGAAAAGCCGTCTGCTCGACGCCCTCGAAAACTATCAGGGCACGATACGCAGCGAGAAGGCCGAGAACGAACGCCGCATCATCATCGGCTTCATCGACAGCCTTCCGAAATTCCGCACGGACGAAATCAACCGGAGGCTCGGCGACGCGCGGAACGGCATCAGACGGCTCGCCAAGGAACGGAAGAACCATGGAAACGGAAACGTCTGCGTCACGCCGGACGGCACCATCTCCTATGAGCAGCTGGCGACACTAGCCGAGCGGAACGGCTATGCGACGGTGCAGACCTTCGCGGACAGGCTCGTCATCATGTACGACGGAACGGAGAAGCAGCGGCAGGCCCTGCTGGACGATTGGGACGACTATGTGGCGGTCGCGCAGCTCGAGGATGACGTCGAATACGACAACCGCAATCGCTCCACGGACTTCGAAGTGGTCTATCGGTCTTGACGGATCCGTCCGCAGGGGCGTCGAACCCCTGCGGATGTCCGGCCCCAAAGCCGCCGGAGCCCACCCGGCCCGGCGCGGGACGCGCCGGGGGAGACGGACCCTCCGCTTCGCTCCGGGCATCGCGTGGCGTGGCGGCGTCCGCCCGCGTGCAACCGCCGCGGCAACACGTCCGCCGCCACGCCGCGCTCGGCCCCTCCGGGACCGATCCCGACAACGGAACATGCCCCGCCATGCCCATGCGCGACGGGGCCGGGAAACGGAGCGGCGCGCGACCGCGCCGCCATCCTTCTTTTTTCTTTCGGACCGTTCGGCTACGCCGAATGATCGTAACCGCCTCCGCATCCGCGCCACGCAGTCCGACCCCGAAGGCTCGGCGTGCTCGCGGACGCTACGGCGGCTAACGCTAACGCTCGACCAAACGGTCCAAAAGAAAAAATCAGGGACCGGTTCATTCAAGGAGGCACGCCATGGACACCATGACCAAGCGGGAGACACTGACCGCGGGCGACATACTGCATTGCGGTTGGGGCAGCGACATGTCCATCAACGACTATTACGAGGTCACGCGCGTCACCCCGAGCGGCAAGACCGCGTACATCCGGCCATTGCGCAAGACCTATGCCGGCAGTCCGAACGACATGGGCGGCTGCCGCGCCTATCCCATGGTGGCGGGGGAGGGCCGTTTCTCCGGAGACGAGGAAGCCCACCGCGTGCATCATTTCGATGACGGACGCGTGTACCTCCGGCTTTCGTCGTTCGAGTTCGCCTTCCCCATGGACATGGCCGAAGCAGCGTACGGATGCCATGAGGACCACAACGACTGACGAAGGAGAGGACGACATCATGAACCCCATCTATGAGCTGACCGACCACGCACACTCCGAAGAGGAACTGGCCCCATGGCTGGACGCCTGCGGCACGGGAAGGGAGACCATCGACGGGCTGCTGCTCACCGCCCTCGACTGCGCGTGGGGCAACTGGAAGGCCGCCGCCAAGCCGCCCATGCATCCGTACGCGAATCCCGCCTATCTCCGTGCGGCGGAAACCTCCCCGTGGCGGTGGGACGACTGCCTGCCCGCGGGACTTTTCACGTACGGACTCGACACGGAGCAATGGCATCGCATCATCGCCGCCATGAACGATTTGGGCCGTTTCGGCCTGTCCGACACGGCCATCGTCCGCCGTGACCTCATGGACGGCGAGGAATCCGTGCTCGCCATCCGCGACAATTGGGAGGTGGCCGACTTCGACGCCTGCGAATGGTCAGACCCGAACGCGGCCGACCCTTACATCTGCGTGGTCTACGACCTGCGCCGGCTGGCCGAGGATGAGGACGGGAAGCCCCGTCGCATGAAGGGGACCATGCGGTGCGACACGCATTACTCGCTGTCCGGCTTCGACTATCTGACCTTCCCCGCGAAGTGAAGGAAAGGAACGGGAATGAAACACTCGACAACACTGTCCATGGGAACGACCGTCGCGGGAAACCCGTACCTCATCCAAGCCGCAGAGTACATAACCCCGGGACTGCCGTATTTCGCGGCCATCGGAATCGACGACGAGGACCGTCACATCCGCGAACGCGTCCAAACGGCGTGCGAAACAGTGGGATACGCATGGCCGGAGTGCAGGACGACCTTGCTACTTCTGCCCACCAACCAGCCGAAACGGCCGGGCCTATGCGCCCTCGCCACCGCCGTCTGCATAATGGCCACAGCCGGGACAATCGGCATTCCCGACTTGGAGAACACCGTTATCCTCGGCGACGTGGAAGCGGACGGGACTATTCCTCCCATCGGCGAGGACGTGGATTTGACGGCCCTCATCGAACACGCGCGGGAGCAGGGCATCCAACGCGTCATCCTCCCCGCCGCAGACCTCGCCCAAGCCGGGAGACCGGACGGCGTCGAAATCATCGGAGTGGAAAACCTCAACGACCTGAAACGCTGACAAGAATCCGCCGCAGGGGCGTCGAACCCCTGCGGACGGGCCGGCCCCTGAAGCCGCCGGAGCCCACCTAGGCGGCGCACACGCGGCGGGAACCGCGCCCGCGCCGGGGGAGATGGACCCCTCCGCTTGTCGCTCCGGGACTATTTCGACAACGGAACATGCCCCGCCATGCCCATGCGCGGCGGGGCCGGGAAACGGAGCGGCGCACTGATGCGCCGCGTTGAAATCATTTCTTTGTGACCGTTTGCCTACGGCAAGGATCGTAACCGCCTGAACGCCCGCGCCACGCAATACCGAACTAACGTTCGGCGTGCTCGCGGACGTTCCGGCGGCTAACGCTATCGCTCGACCAAACGGTCACAAAGAAAAAATTCTTCAGGGAGCAATCTCCCATAAGCCAAAGGAGCACACCATGACCGCCATCAAGACCACCAACATCGTCGAAGGCAACCTCGCTCAGGAGCCGAAGTACTTCCCCCAAGGCCAGTACGTCGCCCGCATCGTCTTCCGCATCATGCACACCGACCGCAAGCTCAACCCGCAGACGAACCAGTGGGAGGACGGACGCACCACCGCCGTGGACGTGAACTTCTACGGACTGGCCGCGGAACGCTACGCGCAGACCATCCAACAACAGCCGGACGCGTTCGCCAAAGGCACGGCCGTGGTCGCATGGGGCGAACTTTCCGACCGTCTCAACACGTGGACCGACCGTGACGGAAACCCCCAGGCCACACCCGTCATCAACGGCACGCGCATCATCCCCAACCAGCTCGTCAACCAGCGTCGTGCCAATCGCCAGCAATCCAATTCCACCAGCCTGCCGCAATACACCAACGCGGTCCCGGAACAGGACCCGTGGGCGGGACAACAGGCACAGGCCTGAACCATCACGAACGGCAACCGGGGGCCGTTCAACCATGACGGCCCCATCTATCCGGATGAAGAAAGGAACCTGGAAATGGAACGCATCGAAACCATTAATCTGAAGACCGAAACCGACGCCCTCGAAGCGGGACACGGCATCACCCTCTACACGTTCGACGAATACGGCCGACTCATGCACTACGCGCATATCGTCGCAAGCACTCCGAAAGAACGCGAGGACGGCTACGCCGACTACTTCCTCACCATCTTCAAAGGCGGGGACGATATGCGCCGATTCGACCCGGACGATGGAAACGATTATCCGAACTTCGAATCAATCATCGAATCCATCAAGACCATCTGGTCCAACACGCCCATCTGGTGGGAACGTGACGGAAGCGTGCCCGGCGTGGATGCCGGCATCACATACGACGAGCTGCGCGGCGCGGACATGCTCGCCAACGCCCGCAAACGGCTCGAAAACGAAATGCGCCCGCGAGGCATCGAACCGGACGGCGAACAGGCCGTCAAGGACGCTGAGACCGTCAGACAGGCCGGACTGAACGCCATCACGCCATCATTCTTCGAACTGTTCGAGGACTACATCACCGAAGAGGACAGCCAGCTCGCCGCCGACGGCGTGGAACTCGAAGCGCGCACGGCATGGATGCATGAAATGTACCGGGCCATGCTGAACACACTGAAAGAGTAGGCGACTTCCAAAACAGGAAACCTTCGCCGGGGCATCCGCCCCGGTCCGTTTGCCGTGCGGAAAACAACAACGAAACATTAAAAAACCAGCCGATATAATCGGTATTACAAGAAAGGAGACATGCCATGCCAGTTCTGAACATGGAAGTGCCCATCAACACTGAGGCCTATTATCGAGGCGAAACCATCGCACGCAGGGAAGGCGTGTCCCTATATGACAAGTTCGCGCAATGGCTGAACGAGTACATCGAGGACGCCGACGATGCGGCGGCATTGAACGACGCCATGGAAAAGGATGATGGCACGCGATACACATCCAAGCAACTGCGTGAGGACCTCGGGTTATGACATGGCATGTCGAGTACACGTCGGCCGCTCGAAAAGAACTACGCAAGATGGGACGCGTCAACGCGGCACGCATCCTTGACTGGATGGACGAGCACATCGACGGTTGCGAGGACCCAAGGGTGACGGGCAAGGGCCTGACCGCCAACAGGTCCGGACAATGGCGTTACCGCATTGGCGACTATCGTGTTCTATGCCTACTGCGAGACGAGGTGGTCACCGTCGAGGTCTTCCGTATCCGCCATCGCAGCGAAGCCTACAAGTAATCCATTCGCCGGACTCATCCGAACAAATCCCGATCGTTCTTCCAAACGGTCGGGATTTTTCATGCCCGCGGATGTCCCGCGGGCGGGTGCCTACGGCGGCCAGAGGACGACTACCGCCCTCTGGGCTCCACGCGCCGGGAACCAGTTCCCGGACCCAGGAAGGCTTCGCCGTGCCACGGAGGCCACGGCTCGCCGGCGGGAAACGGACCCTCCGCTATCGCTCCGGGACGATTCCGACAACGGAACATGCCCCGCCATGCCTAGTGCGGCGGGGCCGGGAAACGGAGCGGCGCACCGGTGCGCCGCGCCCTCTGATTTTCTTTTGGGCCGTTTGCCTACGGCAAGGATCGTAACCGCCTGAACGTCCGCGCCACGCAATGTCGAACCCCAAGGGGTTCGGCGTGCTCGCGGACGTTCCGGCGGCTAACGCTTCGCTCGACCAAACGGTCCAAAAGAAAAAATTCAGGGACCGGCAGAATCAAGGAGCGACATCATGAGCGATACCGTCAAGCATTCGGACGATGAGGAAATTGTCACCCTCACCTACACGTGGGGGCAGGTCAAGAACTTCCTGCACGAGCACGGCAGGCCGGCGACCACCCGCAATGCCGAAGCATTGGTCGCCGCCTGTGGCCGCGGCAACCGTATCGAAAACGGTATGGATAGCCTGTTCAACGGCGCGTACGACGAGGTCGAGGGGCAACTGTACGAGGCGTTGACGGACGACCTGCCCGACAAGCCATGGTACGACCGGCCGAACGGGAAATGGGTATACGACCGTGAGGAACCCGCTGACCACCACGACGAAGGCGAAGACGAACCATGGTATGGCACGTACTGCCATGTCGGCGAACATTCGAGCGGGAACCAATGCTGGTGCTGCAACACCTGCTCCCAGTGCGGAAGGCACATGTGCGAATCATGCACCGTCCGTTGCGGCACGTGCGGCAGCATCGTCTGCGACGACGACGCGTACGAAACCCCGGACGGCGAATGGGAGTGCGTCGAATGCGAACTGAAACACGACCCGGAGAAAAAACGGCTGTTCGACGCCCTCGAAAACTATGAGGGCACGGAACAATACGAGACGGCCGAAACCATCCACCGCATCATCCGCGGCTTCATCGACAGCCTCTAAACAAGACCGATGGGCACGGCGAGAAACCCATCGAAGAGAACGACCTGCGTGCCCTGCTCAGAGCGATCCGCCCCTCGGGCCACTGGTGCGAGAAGTCTACGGCATGCCCGCACCCGCGAAAAAAACATGGAAACCGTTGAGAAACAACAAGCCAAAACAAGTAGAAAATATCACAATACTGTGATATAATGGGGGTTATCGGCAAGGCATAGGCCAGCCGAAACCCCCAGAACGAAAGGGACAACAATGCTCGAAGCATTCAACGAACTCATGGCGGACCCTACATCCCGCGCCGAACTCGTCGGCGGACTGGTCGAAGTCCTCATCTTCATCATCCCCGCGGGAGCGTACGCGCTCTCATTCCGGATCCGAGCCTCTCTACGCCGCTTGCGCTACGGCGCCGATCGTCCACGCGTCATCATCGGCCATGCGGCCAACTCCTATTAGAGACGCATTCCGCCGACATGGCGGGCCGGAGGGAGTTCCGCCGACCTCCGGATTATTCCCTTGCAAACCGGCGGAATCAAAGGAGCCGCATTATGAGCGACATCGACGAAAATTCGGACCGCAGGCTGTCCGATACTTCCGAAAAGTACGAAGGAACGGAACATTACACGCTTGTCAAAACCAAAGACGGATGGCATGGCGACCCAGACGGTTACAGCTGGCAATGGTTCGACTTCCCCGACATCACATTCACCGATGACGGCGACTGCCATTTCGAACTGGAGGCCGAAGCCATCGACATGGCGGTCGAACTTGACACCTACCGGGAATTCCTCGCCATCCTCTCCAGAGAGATAGAAAAACTCCGCCAGCAAATCGACGGTTAGACAGGCAAGCCCGCATCCGCCCGCGGGACATCGCGGGCGGATGCCTCCGGCGGCCAGAGGACGGCTAACGTCCTCTGGACTCCACGCGCCGGGAACCGGTTCCCGGACCCAATAATGGCCAAACCGCGCCACGGAGGCCGCGGCCCGGCCGGAGGGAAATGGAGCGGCGCCCAGCGCGCCGCGACCCTTTTTATTTTCTTTTGGGCCGTTTGCCTACGGCAAGGATCGTAACCGCCCTCGCGTCCGCGCCACGCGATACCGAACCCCAAGGGGTTCGGCGTGCTCGCGGACGTTCCGGCGGCTAACGCTATCGCTCGACCAAACGGTCCAAAAGAAAAAATTCAGGGACCGGTTTCATCCAAGGAGACACGAACATGAACCACTGCGCATACGAACGGCAGTCCAAGCCGAGGAACATCGAAGTGAAGGGCCTGTACGGCAGGTGGGACGTCCAGCTTCACGCGACCGTGGACGGCGGTCGGGAATACTGGTGGGTCGAGAACGCCAACGGCATCGACGGCGAGGAAGGCTATTGGACCACCAGGAACGAGGCGGGGGAGTACGAATACTTCTGCGACGCCGGCTGGGGCGACGAGGCGAACGCCATCTGCCATCTCGAAGACGCCATCGACGACTGAAAAGAAAAACGTCCGGCCTCCATATCGGGTCGGACGCCCGTGAACATACGGAGCAAGAGAAACAGGAGCAGGAAAAATGTGCAACTACAAGCTGACCGTCACCCTTGAGAAGAGCGTCGACGTCGTGGACGGCGGCGGCTGGGTCACCGGCATGACGTGGCGCAAGGCCGTCATCCTCGAAGCCGGCGAACGCGCAAGCGTCCTCGCCCTGCGCGACCTGCTCAACCAATCCAAGCCCGCCATGGACGATCTCGGATACATGCTGTGGGACCGCTGCTACGGAATGTGCAACCGCCAGTGCTGGCAGTGGGAATTGGTTTCGGCGCACAGCACCTGCGTCAATGAAATCCTCCGCAAGGCCGGCATCGACTGGCCGGTGGACGGCATTCCCAGCATCGACAAGCCCATCATCACCATCAACCTCGCCATCAACTGACCTTCGGAAAGGAGAACGATGGACGCCGAACGAATCATGGAACGAGTGCGCAGACTGCTGGCGATAGCCAACGATCCCGCAGCGTCCGACAACGAGCAGCGCATAGCCCTCGAACAGGCCCAAAGGCTCATGGACCGGCACGCCATCGAGGAATGGCAGCTCGAAGAGGACCACGACGCAATCGAGATCATCCGCCGTATGATCCACCTGGAAGCCAACCCATGCAACTGGTACATGGCCGAACTCGCCAACATCGTCGCACTGGGAAACCGATGCCGGGCGTCATACGGATGGCGGCGGGCCGGGAACGGACGGAACGTCGTCTGCTCCATCAGCATTTACGGAGCCCGCTCCGACGTGGACAAGACCGAAGCCATCTGGACGGCTATGGAGACCAGCCGAGCTGCCATGTGGCGGGAACGGGCCAGGACGACACCACGCGCGAAAGCGAACGCGGCATGGAGGAACGGCTATTACCGCGGATTCCAGGAGGAGATCGCCCGCAGATACGCAATCCTCCGGCGGGAGATGGAATCGGACGGCGCCGGCAGGGAACTCGTCACCGTCCGCGGCAGCCAGGTCGACCAATGGGTCGAAAAACACGTCACCTTCAGCGACAGTCGGCCGAAACTCTCCAAGCCCACGGGATCCAGCCAGTCGGCCTACCGGCACGGAAGACAGGACGGGGCACGCCAGGCCATCGGACTCAAGGAGACCGGCAAGGCCGCCGATTGGGCTCTGGAAAAGTAGGAAGACACTTGCAAAATATCACACATGTGTGATATACTTGGGGTGTCGGCAAGGCATAGGCCAGCCGCCACCCCCACAGTGAAAGGGAATCAAAATGTACTACATCATCGACAGCGAAACCGGAAACCGCCACCCATGCGCGGTCGCGCCACGAGCTACCATCAGGAACTTGCGGGAGGTCTTCTCCATGCTGGACAAGGGCGCGGAGCCGTGCGTCGCCCACGTCGTCTTCCCGACCGGCGAAACCTTGGACGTGAAGGTCCCGCTGCGATACCGGTTGAACTCGCTCGGACGGGAGACCGTCATCATCGGAGGGAATCTGCTTTTCCAGAAGCGTCTGGAAATCGACATCGAACATCTCGCGCGCTTCCAGTGGGGAGAGGCCCACAAGTGGGACCAGGGCACCATGGGAATCTGGTGGGAGGCGGCCGGAATCACGGACACGTCGAAACTCGTTGACGACGAGACGATCGAAAGACTCCACGAAGCGTTTCCCAAAACCAGCCTTCGCGGCATCGTCGACCGTTACCGTGCGCAGCATTACGGCCATCCGACCCCATCCATCTACACGCTGATCGACCTCGCGTTGAAGGCGAACCGTCCCCTCACCGACCAACGTCCATCGAAGAGCGGCATCGCCATCGAATTCAAGGACAACGAGTACGGCCGCATGGGCATCGCACGTGACAAGCGCACCGGTCAGACCTGGATGTGGCCGCCCGAAGAGGAGAACGACGCCAACGAGGAATTCGGCGTCGCGCCGGACGACAAGGCCGACGCGTTCGTGTCCTACCGCACCGTGGACGGACGCAGGAAGACCATCAAGGAAATGATCGAAGACATCGACGATGCGGAAAAGAAACTCGGATACAGTCCTACCTGGTCAGGCCCGACCACCAGAAGAGTGGAGTACGGACTCGACCGCTACAAGGCCCATCGGATCGAAGGACTCGACAGGCGGGACGTCCGACGGGCGCTCAAGGAAGAACTCGAACGCGGCGGACTGCCCGAGGACTTCCACTATCCCTGCCATACGGACGAAGGCACGGTCTGGTGCGATTGGGACTGCACCCAGGACCGCACGGAGATCATGCTGAAGACCAAGCCGACGGAACCCGGAACACCCTGGAAGACGAGGCAGACCGGCTGGCTCAACCGCAAGACGGACGAAGACGGCCTGCGCTGGTGGTGGTGGGAGGACATGGAAGGACGCGAAGGCAAACGACTGCCGTCATACCAGCAGGCCCTTCTCGACTTCATCGAAACAACGAAAGAATAATCGGGAATATCACAATAACAATCACGAGAAAGGAAACACAACAAAATGTATTGGGAACGTTATATCGACCGTCGCAATCCGCGCCGCATCGAACCGCTTGACAAGCCGATCGACACATACATCATGCTCGACACGGAGACCACCGGCCTCAATCCCGAGGAGGGAGCCACGCTCATCGAGATCGGCGCCCTGTTCGTGCAACCCGGAAACGAGAACAGCCGGCCGAAGTTCGAGCAGTTGATTGACCCGCAGCATCCATTGACGGAATTCATCACGGGCCTCACCGGCATCACCGACCACATGCTCCAAGGCATGCCGACCGCAGGCGCGGCGATGATGCGCTTCCACCAGTGGATCGACCATGTCTGGCCGGCGGGGGAGCCGTTGACCATCATCGCGCACAACGCCCAATTCGACGTCAGTTTCCTTGACGCGGCCGAACGCGTCTACGATCCGACCTCGCCAGTGTTCGACTGCAAGTGGGCATGCACGAAGGAGATGAGCTGGGAGCTCAACCCGCAGAAGCGTCATCACCGAGTCGCGGACCTCATCGTCGACTACCACATCGGAGACGTCGAGGAACACCGCGCACTGTCCGACGCGATCCAGGAGCAGATGCTCTACCAAGCGCTTTGCGCTGAGGCCACCAGGCGAGGGAAGTGGAATGAAAGGGAAGACTGACATTATTCAGCGGAAGAAGGAGGGTTGAAATGAGCATCGTGACAGACGAGGCGGAGGATTACGCAAACAGTCAGGACTACGACTGCTGCCAGATCATCGAAGGAGCATTCACCGTCGGCGACGCGATCATCGAAGCGTACGCCGCCGGACGACTCGCGCCTTCCACCGACGCCGGAGTCGAAGCAGCCGCCGATTTCTTCACCTCTCATCTGAGCATGCTCGGATCGGCGTCAAGCTTCATAGACACAGGCCGGGCGAAAGACCTCGCGCGCGGAATGCTCGACGCGGCGCGAAAAGCCATAAACCGCCCAGCAACAAGCCAAATTCAGAGAACAAGCATGGGACTGAGTGGGCACATGGAATATCGACATACGATGAAGTGAGAAGGATAAGCCCACCACATGGGCCGCAATTCGAAAGAAAGGACCAATCATGGCGACAATCAACCAGATTCCCATGACCCTCATGGGCAATCTCGTCTCCGATCTCGAACCCAAGCGCACGGCAGGCGGCAAGACCGTCGTCAACTTCCGCGTAGCCCAAACCAGCGCCGCCGAGAAGAACGGCAAATGGGAGGACGGCGAGACCACGTTCATCCGCTGCGTAGCCTACGGCATCCTGGCGGACCATATGATCGCCTCCGGCATCCGCAAGGGCACCAGGGTCATAGTCAGCGGACGATACGTGCAACGCGACTGGCAGACCGAGACGGGGGAGAGGCGAAGCAGCTACGAGCTCAACGTGGACGATCTCGGCGCCTCCGTCCGTTACGCCACCGTCCAGATCACCAAGGCCACCGCCAACGCCGGCATGCAACACGCTCCGCTGGTCCAACCGCAACAGCAGACGGCCCAGCCAACGAATGATCCATGGCCCACTGCCACACAGGACCAGTTCGCCGAACCACAGGAGCCGGCCTTCTAGAAAATCCCGCAGATTCGAGCCCATGAAAAACTCATGGGCTCTCTTTTGGCCGGCTGCCGGGAGGGCTCACCTCCGCGGAGTCGCGGAGACTTGAAACCGAACGGATCAAGTCGGGGCGACCTTCCATCGGACTCCCGATACCGAATCCGACTGCCATCACGGAAGACACGGACAATGACGTCCGGTCATCGATGGGCATGTAGAGAAACATGATTGGACCACCGGCCACGAATCCGATATCGGCATGCGGGCCACTGCTCCAATCACATGCCGAGCGGTCGGCAGCAGAGTCGGAATGGCCCAAGGAAGCGCCATCGATGGACCCCGACCAACCGATATCGGAGCCAACGCATCGTCCCCGATATCGGACCGAAAAAGAAAAGGACCAGGACCATCCGGACCATGGACCATATGGTCCATGACCTCAAACCCTTGGAATAAAGCCAAAGGCTCAATTGACCCAAATGAGCCGAACCGATATCGGCATGCGGATCACGTGCCGATATCGGTCCAGAACCGAAATGGTCCCTTATGGACCATTAATCACAGGCCGTGTCCATAAGGCTTGAAAGACAAACCACCAGCCGATATCGGAGCCGGGGCATGACCTTCGATATCGGCTCAAGCCCATGCCAAACCGATAGGCCAGAATTGAGCCGGCGCATCCTGACCCGTATGGTCCAAACTGCGCGAAGAGAGAGCCGAGCCGATATCGAATCCTCGTTCCGGACTTCCCACCCCGGACCAGGATCATCCGGCTCATGATCGGCATGGTCCCGATATCGACGCGGCCATGTTTGCACGTGAGCGCAAAAGCACTTTTCGTACGAAAACAATGATAGGGGAAAACGAACACAGAGAAGAAAAAATTCAAGAAAGAAAAACCAAAACGAAAAAAGATAGAAGAAAGACCATACAAGAAGAAACAAGAAAAAAGACAACAACAAAAAAGAAGAAAGAACCACAACCAAGACAAAAAGACAGAAGAAACCAAAACAGACCCCAAAACAAAAACTATAAGCATTAAAAAGAAACCACGCGCGTCTTGCACCCGGCTTCGCGGCTGACGCCTGAAAACGGCGGAATACCGCCGTTTTATGGGTGCTGTTAATTCGCCGCCGGGGTTTTGACCCGATATCGGCGAATTAAGAGCGTGGCGAATGTGGGTTGGGTATGGAAAAGGCAGTGAAATATCCCCGTTGCCCGGTGTGTGGGAAGTTGGTCAAACAGAAAAGCGAGGTCTGTCAGAGGACCACGGAGGCGGGAAGGAAGGGCGAGTATCGGCGATGGCATAGGAAATGTGCTAAGGCTTATTCGAAACGCAAGATTCGGATGGAAAAGACTGACGAGTGTCGACGTATTGAGAAGGAGCGGGACGACCGGCTGTTGGATGTGTGGCTCGACCGGCGGGACGCCTTGGAATCTTTGGGTCGTGAGATCGCCGACTACAACGAGTTCGCGCCCGAACATGACAGGACGGTGGTCGAAATGGTCTATCAGATTACCCGTCAGGCGATATTGATGTTCCAGATCAGTCCGATGATCCCCATCGATTACGGGGACGATTTCCGTTGGCTGTCCTCCGAGATCGGTTCGGACGGGATGAATCTGATAGCCGACAGCGTCCATTGGAATGGCGTGCGACGGTGGAACGATGATCCGGACGTGAGTCCGGAAGGCAGAGCGCCACGTACGTTCATGGGACGCATTGACGAACCGGGCGAACGACTCGAGGACGAATACACGGGCGACCTGGACCACAAGGAGACGACGGTCACCTATGAGACCGCGTTGAAGCATATCTGGCGCGAGGACAACATCGCGGGAGGCCGATGGGCCGACGATCGCGGTCCGTGGACATACAAGTGAGGATCGGTCATGGGAAAGAAGGAAGACCGGCAGCTCATCGGACTGCGCATGCGGGCGTCCGAGATCAAACGCAGACGGCACGAACTGGACGAGAGATACGGGCTGATCGATGGAATATGTCCCATCTGCGGCAAACTGATCCGCAAGCCCAAACGAGGACCGACCGCACGATTCTGCAGCAGGTCGTGCCGCCAGACGTACGCCCAGCGGAAACAGGACGCGATCGATTTCAAAAAGAACAAGTCGGCGGAACTGGCCTTGGACCAGTTGACCAAGCAAGGCGGGGACTATCGGAAAAGGGCCGATGGGAAACGAGAATCCACCCTGAACGCGCACAAGGAAATCAAAAGCGCCAGGAAAACCAGTCGGTTCTCATGCATGTTCCAACTGAAAACCATTCTGAGCTACAAGCCGGAACTCATCGAACAGGCGACGGCGAACGGATACATCGCGAACCTCATGCGCGCTATCGACCAGCACGGCACGCAGGGTGACGCGGAACGCATGCTCAGGCACCTCGGATACACGGGGCCGATACCCACCGGAGACAAGTGAACAAACCATGGCAATGAACCTCACCAAACTCAGCAACGCCGAATACCCGCTCCGTGACGCGCGGGAGGCGATCGACGGCGACAACGCGTTGAACCCTGCCGACCCAACGGCATACTATACGGCAACAGGCAACCCGCCAGGCTATTGGATCGGCAAAGGAGCCGAGCTCGTCGGCGGCAAGGTCGGCACCACGGCATCCAGCAAAACCGTGCGCGAGCTCATCAACGAACGACGCAACCCGTCCAACGGCCAATACCTCGGCGACGTGAAACTGGTCGAGGGAGACAACGGCGAAGCTCCGGTCGCCGGATTCGACTTGACCACACGACAGCCGAAAAGCATCAGCATCCTCTGGGCATTCGGCGATAAAGAGACCCGTGACGGAATCGACGAATGCATGCGCAGGGCCACGGAAATGACCATCGAATATTTCGAAAAGGAATACGCGACCACGCGCGCGGGCCAGGGCGGCGTCGCCAGCGTATCGGCCGACGGGGTGGCCGGCTTCGTGTTCGACCATTACGACAGTCGCGACGGCGACCCGCAGCCACACGAGCACGTCGTCCTCAGCAACCGCGTGCGCCGTTCGTCCGACAAGGTCTGGACCGCGTTGGACGGACGGAAGATCTACGCAAGCCTGGTCGAGATCAGCGAAGTGCATGAGAACCTGCTCCAGGACCTGCTCACAGAACGGTTCGGTTGGTCGTGGACCCTCAGACAGGACACCGGCACCAAAGCCGTGGTCAACGAGGTCGAGGGAGTGCCGCAGGAACTCATCGACGCCTTCAGCGGACGTCACGCGGAAATAGCCAAACTGGTCGAAGAGAAAATCAAAGAAGAGGAACGGCAGACAGGCAAGGAAGTCGGTCCGAAACGCAAGGCGCAAATCGATCTCGAAGTGTGGAGGAACACGCGCAAAGCCAAACCGGCAGTCCAACCATCCCTGCAAGCCAAACGCGAACACTGGTACCACAAGCTCGGCGAAGTCGCACCGGATATCCAACTCGACCAGATGATGAAGGACGTGAACTCGCATAAAAGCAGTCTCATGCATGTGGACGCCGAATGCGAGAAAGACGTGGCCAGACTCCTGCTCGGCCAGCTCGCCGACCTCACCCAACTCGCCGGAGGCGGCGAGGAATACCTCGACCGGCAGGCCCAGGCCACAATCCAGGCCACGACCCACGCGCACACCACATGGACCCGCAGCAACGTGAGGGCCGAAGCCCAACGCCTGCTCCGAGGCGTGCGCATAGACCCCAAGCAGCGGATCATCGTGGCGAACGTAATCGCGGACAAGGCCCTTAGCCAATGCGTCAAACTCACACCCGACCGGTACAAGCTGCCGGAAGACATGATGGATGATCTGAGCCTCGCCACGCACCAGGGCCGAAGCGTGTTCGACGACGCGGACCTCGACAAATACACGACCAAGGACGTGCTTCAGGCCGAACAGTACATGATCGAAGGATTCAACAAGACCGCCAATGTCGGCTACGCGCATGGCGAAGGCGAGAAATGGCTCGACCGGTGGAACGAAAGGAAACAAGCCCAAGGCGGCTATCCGCTGGCAGAGGACCAGAAAAAAGCGGCCGCGTACGCGTTGGAGAATCCACGACTGGTCAGCAGCATCATCGGACCGGCCGGCACGGGAAAAACCACGACCATGAAGGCCGTGGCCGAGGCATGGCAGGCACGGTACGGCGCGGGAAGCGTCCTCGGCCTCGCTACCAGCCACAAGGCCGTGGAAGAACTACGCAACAGCATCGGCTGCGACAGCAAGACCATCGCCATGCTGATGGCCCTCAACGATCCCGAACGGATCAAAGCCGAGATCCAACAGGAAGGCAGACTCCAACAACAGTTGAGGAACGCGTCCAACCCGTTGGAACGACTGCTCGCCCGCATCAACATCACTGCCAACCATGTCACGGACTCGTCGAACACGATCAAACCCAACCAGCTGATCATCGTGGACGAGGCCGGCATGGTCGACAGCAGAAACCTGCAATGGATAACCAGGCTCGCAGAAATGCGTGGCGCGAAGGTCCTTCTCACCGGTGATCCGAAACAGCTCGACTCCGTATCCGGCGCGGGCGGCATGCTCGGCTACGCGGACCGGCATGACCAGTGCGCGAGACTGTCAAGCATATGGCGTTTCACCGCCAAAGCGGAGAAATGGGCCAACGATCCGGAAGGAGCCGCGTCCCGCCGCAGATGGGAAGGTGAACCGGAAGCGACCCTACGGCTACGCGACGGCGGCGACCGGTTGGACGAAGCGAGCGTCAACCAGTGCCGGCAGCTCGTGGACGAATATCTGGCGCATGACCGCATCCACTGGGGCGAGGACGCGGACGTGGAGGAAGACGCGTACCAGATGTGCATCAAATGGCAGTCGATGGGCAAGTCGACATTGCTGATCGCCGGAACGAACGCGCAGGTACGCGACATCAACAAACGGTTCATCCTCGAACGGCGCGCGCAAGGCAAAAGCGAAAGCGACCCGGACAAACTGTTCCAACTGCGCGATGGGCTCGACGTGGGATCCGGAGACCAGATCGTCTGCCGAGACAACATGAAGGACATACACGGCCAGAACGGACGATCGCTCGAAAACGGCATGACGTTCAGGATCATCGCCACCGGCAAGTCCGGCGCACGATGCGTGAACCTCTCCGATAACACCGTCTGGAACATTCCAAAGGAGGTCCTGCGGAAGGCTTGCGAGGCGGGCTACGCTGCCACCGTCCACCGCAGCCAGGGCATGACCGTGGACCGGTGCGCCGCCCTGTTTCCATCTGACTCGAACTCGGCGTGCAATCTGCAGTACGTGGCCGGCACGCGTGGCAAGGAGGAAAACCATTTCCTGTTCGGATGCAAAAGCGAAGAGGACCGTCATATCGACCACATGCTCACCGGTGCGGAAGAGGACCCGAGGAAAATCGCCATGAGCCGCATGCTCGACTCGCTATTGACCCACACGGAGACCATGACCGCGACCGAAACCATGGAACAGGAATACAAGGACCGGTACGATCTGAAACGGCTGCTCCGCGAACACGATTACGCGGCCGGCCTCATCGCCGGCCCCCACCTGCTCGCCATGCTCGGCAAGACGCATGACGCGAGGACCGTGGACAAGATCAAACGCAGTCCAAGCTTCGAATGGCTCCGTGGAGTCTGGTCCCGCGCCTACATGACCGACCCGAAGCGCGCCACCGCCATCATCAGACAAAGCCTTGAGAAGAAGCCACGCAGGCTCACGGCGGAGAAGGCCGAACATGCCGCCATCCACGCGGCACGCGGCATGATGCCCGCGGCCGGCACGGAAACAGGCGGCACGTTCACGCTCGACATGGACGCGCCATCCGACATGATCGAAACGGTCCGGCACATGATGGACGAGACCGGCATCCCATACCATGAGGAACCATCCCTGGACCCCGGCCGCAGCCGGTTCAGCATGGACGAGCGGTACACGCCGGCGGTCAAGGCCATGCTTGACGCGCATATACAGGCCCGGGACGATATCGACCAGTCCATGTTCCCCGAATGGGAAGCGTTGCGCAAAACCGCACGCGGGATCATCAACGACGATCCGGACCTGAAAAAGAAAAACCGGCCCGTGGAACCCGACTGGGCGGCGACCATAGCGGGACGATTGAACGCCAACCTGTTGGACCGGGTCAACGGTAGCGTGCACGACGATTGGGTGGGTGGCATCCTGCCTCCCATACGCTCCCGCAAGCATGACGCGGCCCTCGACCTGGTGCGGCAGAACGAACGGCTCATCGAAACCAGGATCGACAGCCTCGAACAGGAGGCGCGCCGAACCAAGCAGGCATGGGTCGGCCAGGTACTCGCCGCGGCCGGGGACTCCGACAAGCGTCTCCTGCGCGACGTCGTCGTCTACCGCGCCATGTGGAGTGTGGAGGACGCCGACAATCCGCTAGGGGAGAGGCCTCCTGCGGAAAGCGGCAGACAGGAACAGCATTGGGCCAACCTCAACGGCCGCATCAACCACACCTTCACCACGGTCAAGACCACGAAAACGCAACGCATGCAGGCATACCAGCCGATACAGGCCCAGCCGCACGTGGAACAGACGACACTGGAAACCGGTCACGAAAGGACAACGACATGGCATACACCATTCCAGGATTCCTCAAAACCCTCACAGAATGGCTTGTCTCAGTAAGCCGATGGTTCGATGGCTGGGACATCACAATACTGGTGCCGGCGCTCATCATCCTCACGGTGATCGCCGGCGTGACCGGCCGCGCGGCCACCGGGCCGAGACTCTGGATGCAACTCGTCTGGGGAACGGTGACCGTCATCCTCGGTCTGATCGAAGTCGCCATCATCTGGACCATCATCGCCCGTTACCTGCCGGTCGCGGACATGGGCACGCTCATCCAGAACATGCTACAACGCAAGCCGCTGCTCGTTACCGAGTAAGCGGAGGAACGGTCCCGCTCGAAGAGGCTGTGGGGTTGGAGGAACTCGGAGTGAAGGTTCCAACGCTCACGCTAACCATGGAATAACCTTTTTATGTGTTGCAGCAATATGTGCTGCAACACATAAAAACAGTCCTGATTGAAGAATCAAACCAATCCACACGAATCAGGAAGAACTGTTCGCAGTTCCTCCAATCCAATAGGCGAATAGATTCATTAGACTTTCCCATCGAGTCCAAATCTGCCGGTCTGGATGATTCCGTTTTTCATAACCTCATACTGTTCCGCGAAGCATAGTAATAATGCATTGATATTTTGCGGCATGCGGAGTTCTTTTGGCTCACTTTCCTCGTCTTTGCTAAGAAGTGTGCCACTGTATCCCGCATCGCATTCTGGACGGTCGAGATGCACCGCCATCATCTGGACCATGGGACCGCCGTGCGGACTTTTCCAGTTCCTGCAAAAAGGCTTTCTCGACATGAACGATGATATCGGCTAACAGGGAAGTGCCGGTTGAGGCACTGCTAACCTCTCCCGTTCTTCACGGCGAGCAAGAAGTCTTTTGGGAGAGCCGAAACCGGCGGGGTGGTCTCATTTCCATCCCCCGACCAAGCATTGGGTCGGTGGATTGTCGTTTATGGGACTCCCTAGAATATAAACAATCTAAACATATATAAAACATTATATGCTTCTATAAAGCTCTATAAAACAGTATAGATGAATCATGCTTGAGTCTTTCCGACTTTTGTTGTACCATTTTCTGTACATGTAATTGTCGTTGAAGGAGGATGGCATGGTCACGGCGGTCGCGTACACCAATTTCCGCAAGGATCTGAAATCATATCTACGTCGCGTGAACGATGACGCGGATATGCTTCTGATCACCAACAAGGATCCGAGGGACAACGTGGTGGTGATGAGCGCCGACGATTACGATTCGCTTATGGAGACATTGCGCGTTTACCAGAATCCCGGATTGTTCGATAAAGTCCGCCGTGGCATGGCACAGGTACGCTCAGGTTCCACCGATTCACATGATCTGGTCGGAGAGTGATAATGCTGCGTTGGACTGATGACGCGTGGAACGATTACCTGTATTGGCAGGTTCAGGATAAGAAAACCCTCAAGCGGGTCAACGCGCTGATACGTGATGCGATGCGTTCTCCATTCGCGGGTCTCGGCAAGCCAGAGCCGCTCAAATGGGAACTGCAGGGTGCGTGGAGCCGCCGCATCGATTCCGCAAACCGCCTGGTATACATGATTGAGGACGGCGACTTGTGCATTCTGTCCGTCCGTGACCACTATTGAGAACGCGGTGGCTCTGGTCTCGGCAAGCTTGGCGTAAGACTCCGCTCGATAAGACTGTGGGGTTGGAGGAACTTGGCATGGAGGTTCCGACGCTCGTGTTGACCATGGACTGATCTTTTTATGCGTTGTGGCAGTGTAATCCACAACACATAAAAAGATCAGTCCACCATATGTTGTCCGCTTTTGCTTGACTTCCTAGTTTAATTGAGTTCGTGAGTTGCTATGCCGGCAGATGTCTCATTATCCACTGATGGATCGGGCTCTGGTAAAGGATCGCTCTGCGTACTTTGGACGGCAAAATAAGAATCTCGCAGGTTTTCCAATTCTATAGGTGAATTGAAAAGAGCCTTTTCCATAAAACGACGAAGAGGAGCCGGATCCTTGAAGTCGGGGTCGAAAGTATTGTCAAGTACAAGAGCGTCTCGGAAATATTGGGCGTTGGACGCGAAAGGCTCATTGCCGATTATGAATCCAAGCTGTCTGAGGTACAGTATCGCGAATACAGCAGTCGTTCGAGTGTTTCCTTCACGGAATGGATGAATTTGCCATACTCCAGAAATGAATCCAAATGCAGAGGAAGCGATTTCATGCCTGCCGATTTGGGGATACTTGGCCTGTCGTCCTTTTTCTTGACCGAAATCATAATCCAGCATCTCTCCAATCAGATGGAAGGGAGCGTAAGAAACTGAATCTCCTTGAAGAACTGGCTCCTTTTTGGTCAGATTGACCTGCCTCCACTGTCCAACCCAATCATTTTTGAATACGCCGTCAAAAAGATGACGATGAATCTGCCTGAGCATCGGGGGAGCGAAGACGAATGATTCAGTCTGGAGGAGGGAACTGATTCTGGTGGATACGATGTCAGCTTCAAAATGCTCCGCCTCTTCACTATCCGCGGAATGGTATTCACGTAGACGATGCTCGACTTCGGCATAGGAGGCTTTTCCCGAAATCTGCTCCTTGGACTGTTCTATAGCGTAGTCTGACGGGGTAAGTCCGTCCGCGGCCTGCAGGCCAAAGCCAATGTCCCAAGCGTTGGAGCGAGTCGCCGGGGTTCCCTCATCGGTTGATACATAATATACGTCTTCAGGCAGCAAACCAGAGTCCTTTCATGCCAGGCAGGTGAAATCGTCTGTCGAACAATTCGAGTATATCCCCAGTATCTAGTGATTATTTGACCCTTCTTTGGTCCGATCATCCTGTTCAATGGCGTGGTAGATATCCACCGCCGTCATGCCCTTGAGCTGCCCGTGAGGAAATTCTCCCGCGAAACTGAGCAAGGACGTGAACGGGACGTCAAGGACGTCGCAAATCAGAATTGCCTCATCGATAGTCATCTTTCGCTCATGGGAGACAAGCCTGCGCAAACTGTGGTATGGCAGGCCGCAATCGGGATGCCTGTCGTGGATCAAGGCCAGAAATCCATTTACATTGAGGTGTCTGTCCTTCAGGATCTTTCTCACATTGTCCATGGCTATGCAGGTGATCGAAAGAGAAGGTGGTGAAGAAGTGCGCATACGGTGATCTACTTCCTTTTCCTGTTCAGATCGTCGAACGACAATCCGATGCCATACTGCCGGTCCGGCACGAGACGCGCGTCGAACGTCTTGCCGGCCTTCGACTTCAGGCCGGACACCTTCGGACGTTTGCCCTCCAACGTGCGGCGGACCATGCTATCGGTCAGCTTCTTGCCGAACTTCTCCGCGAAGATCTTGTAGCCGCAACCCTCGCCGAGCTTCCAGGCACCGGCATCATCCCTCACGCTCTTGTTCGACGAACACTGCCAGACGCTCCCGGTCTTGACCACGGGTTTGCCGCAACGCGGGCAGGGTCCGAACGACTCACGTTCGCCGGCCTGCTGCGCCAACTGTCGCAGGCTGTCGCGCTGGGTCATCTCCATGACACGGCCGGGCATCGCCGCGCAGGCCGTGCGGATCTCGTTCAGGAAGGACGTCTCGTCGCCCCTGCCATGTTCGATGTCGGCAAGGCTTTGCTCCCATTGCGCGGTGAGCTTCACATCCTTCAACTCGTCTACGGCGACGCCGACGAGCATCCGTCCGGCAGTGGTGCTGCGTATCTGCTTGCCCTTACGCTGCAGGTAGCCGCTTTTGACCAGGCTCTCGAGGATGCTGGCGCGGGTCGCGGGCGTGCCGATGCCTCCCGAATGGCTCGTGTCGTCATCCAAGGCGGCTTTCAGATCGCTGTCCGCGACGAAACGGCTCGCATGCTCCATGGCGGACAGCAGTGTGGCCTCCGTGAACGGTTTCGGCGGTGCGGACACGCCCTCGGCGAGGGAAGGTGAGCCGGACTGGGAGAGAGGTCCCTTCCCGAGGGAGTCCGGTATCCGATTCGCGGGCTTCTTCTCCGCGCCGTCCGTTTTCGACGTGTGCTCGATGGCGGTCCAACCCGCATCGACCGTCACATCGTTCGATGCGGACAGCGGAACCCGTTCCGTGGAACCATCGGCATGACGTTCATCCAATGCCGCATCGACTTTCACCGTGTCGTGGACACGGTCCGTGGCGCAGGCGGCCCACATGCGCGTCAGGATCACGGTCATGACCTTGCGTTCCATGTCCGTCAGGTCATGCTGGAACACGTCGTATGTGAGACGCCGCGTCGGAAGGATTGCGGTATGACCTTGGACCTTGTCGTCCGCGACGCACCGCATCGGATCGAAGCCGCCGGCGGAATACAGGTCGTGGATCGCGTCGACGGGCTTCTGATCCAGGAAACCCAACGCGTATTTCGGCTGCAGCAGTTCCTTCAACCCGTCCACGTCATCATGGGTGACGTATCTGGAATCGGTGCGGGGATAGGTCGCTACCTTCATCTCGTACAAGTGCTGCAGACAGTCCAGCGTTTGCTCGGCGGTCAGCCCGTGCCGGTCGCTCATGGCCTTCTGCAATCCGGTCAGGTCGAACAGGGTCGGCGGCTTCGCATGCTCGCGACGCCGTTTCACCTCCAGAACATCGACGGCCAGTCCCTTGGCGTCGGCCAGCACGCGGTCGGCCGACGCCCGGTCCTCGATCTTCCCGCTTTCAAGCGTCCACCCGTCCATCGGCACGATGAGTCGCCAGAACGGAGTCGGCTTGTGTGATTCGATGGCGAGATCACGTTGGACGACCATGTTCAGCGTGGGTGTGCGCACTCGTCCGAGCGACAGACTGCGATGCCAGGCGAGCGTATGGGCGCGTGACGCGTTCATGCCGACCAGCCAGTCGGCTTTCGCCCTGGCGTCCGCCGCGTCGGCCAGACCATCGTAATCGGATTCCGGACGCATCCTTTTCCACGCGTCGCGGATCGCCTGCTCGTCCAATGACGCGACCCACAGGCGCAGTGAAGGTTTGGAGACCTTCGAGGCCATGAGGATACGTCGGAATATGGCCTCGCCCTCACGGTCCGGATCGCACGCGTTGACCAGCTCGGTCACCTTGTCGGAACGAAGCAGTTCGACGAGGGAACGGTAACGTTGCACCGCGCCCTTCGCACCGCTCAGACGCCAACGCCATGACTTCGGATCGATGGGAAGGGACTCCATCGTCCACTTACGCGCTGACCAAGGCATGTCCGTGTATTCCTCCGGATCCGACAATTCCACCAGATGGCCCTGCGCCCATGAGATGAGCGTCTCTCCGGCCGAAACATACCCATCACCCTGCCGCACATCGCCCAACGCCTGCGCGATGGCGAAAGCCACGGAACGTTTCTCAGCGATCACAAGACGCACTTCAATTCCTTCCCGATATCGAATGGTGCGTCCCTTCCACACGCATCCCAACCGATATCGGTTTTTTCATCCTCGAAAAAAATATCGGCGGCGAAAAAACCGGGGGCATGTGAACGGGAGGAAGACGGGATGGGCCCGTCGGAAAGGAAACCATCATGGTCGACGTAAGCCAACGGTCGGAACTGTCCCTCCTGGACCACGACGCTCTCGCACGCGCCGTCGGGAGCATCCTCGACCGGCATGAGGAGATCCAGGACTGGACCATCCTCTACACGCAACGGGAACTCGGCATGAGATATCCGGGCATCGACTTCTCCACCGCGTCCACACTCGCGAAGATCGCCACCGATCCCGGACTGTCCAAGGAATTCGACCAATCACTCACCGCCGACGCCATCGAACGCATGCGGGCCGTCCCACTGCCGGACCGTCCGGAACAACGCTCGGACGCTGGGCTTCCCATGCCGGATTCCGGCATCGACCCGAACTCCGGCAACGGTCCCATGGGTCCCGGAATCGGAATGTGACGGAAAGGAGACGAACATGGAAAACCCGACCTTGGAACAGATGGAAGCATGGCGCGACCAGGCGACCGAACGGTTATCGCTCTTCGCACGAAGCAACGCCATCGAAGAGCCGATCGGAATCGGCGAGGAATGCTACCAGCTCGGAGAGGACTGCTACAAGCCCGACAGGTACGACCAATTCCGCTGGGTCACCGAAGACCAGTTCGACTCGGTCCTCCCACCGGGAATCGAACACGACCGGTACATCGCCATGACGAACATGACCGGCTTCGACGACGAGATCAAGGAATGGTCCGCGAACTGGAACGACCCCGGATACTGGCATGATGCCGCGGCCGATGCCTTATGGTCCAGCAACGACGGCGCCTATTGGACCACCCGCGACGAAGACCCGTCGGACGCCGTCATGGCGCGCGCCACCGCCGCATCGCAGATCGCCCTTGAACTGGACGCCGATAATCTCATCGAACGCACGCCGGAGAACATCGGACTGCTGCACGACATCGTCGATACCGTCCATGACATGGACGGAGAAAGCGACCTCGGATACTACCGCGCCTACCCGTCCGAAACCGCCCGCGAAACCGTCGGAGAGCATCTCATCGATGGCGAGATCGCGGAGAAAACCATGTACGGCGGATGGAACCCCGACAGGGACCGGTATCTGAGGGTCAACAAGGACGGCGACTGGGTCGGCATGGACCAGACTACCGCGGACCGGCTCGTATGGGACAACCGTACGCCGATCCTGGAAAGCGTCGGCGCATACGCGGACGACATGACGGCCGACCTCACTGACCGCGTCTGCGTAATGGACGAACGATCCTCCGCCGCACGCGTGAAAGCGCCGGACCCGTGGACCGGCGTCGACCCGGACGCCTTGTTCCAAGCCAGCGGGCCGACCATTCCCGATCCGGATCCCGGCATCGACCCGAACTCCGGCAACGGTCCCATGGGTCCCGGAATCGGAATGTGAGAACCAACCATGTCATCCATCGATATGGAACGGTTCCGCGAGGACATCAACCGGTATCGGAACAAAACCGGCATGCCTTGGGCCGCATTGGCCGAAAAAGCAGGCGTGAGCCCGGCGATGTTCACCCGCATCAAAAAAGGCTCGGCCGTCACCCTCGAGGCATTCGCGCAACTGTGCTCCTCATTCCAACTCAATCCCATCGACTACATGCCGGAACTCCAAACAAAACCAACGAAGGAACAACCAATGGAAGACGTGAAAAGACTCAGCATCGACGGCAAGGACTTCACCATCGAGGACGTGGAACTGCGGTCCGGCCCGGCCTGGGCGAACGGTCCGAGACGCATCGACGCGGAACTGCCCGACGGGCAGGTCCTCGGCAGCATCGTGGCATCGGACGGCGAATGGCTCTGGCGTCTCGCCGGAGAGAAATGGAACCATACGGAACCGGCCGAAGGCCCCATCGCCGAATATATCGGCCATGAACCGAACCGCTTCTCGGCCATCAGAAGCCTATTGCAGGCCATCGAGGACCGGTATTCCGCCACAGCGGCCGACGACCCATGGGCATCCATGCCGGACGCTCACTCCACCACCACCATGCCGGATGCCGTCAGCCAGACCCAACCGGCACAGGTCGGGGATCCCTGGGCTTCGGCCTTCCCAGACGCGAACGCCCTGCCGGACCCGGATCCAGGCATCGACCAAGGCGCCATGCCCGCCACAGGACCCGGGATCGGAATGTGAAAGGAGACGGACATCATGCGTGACGACAAGACCGGAACGGACGAGGAACTGAACACACCCGACACGGCGAGAACCATTCCAACACGAAGGAGGATGGAACCCGAGCCTCCGGCGACGGACGAGTGGTGTCCACCCGCATCGCTGAACCCCTGGGCGCGCGCGTTCGACGGCGACAGCCTGCCGGACGAACCGTACATGGGAAGCAACAAAAAACCGAAACAACTCTCCGACATGCTCCCGTACCCGAATCCGGCATCGGCCGACACGGCGGACGACAAGCCGTGCCCCACATTGGAAGGCATGCGGTGAGCCGAATGGAAGGAACAGCCACAATGATCGACGAAAACACCAGCCGGCAGGTCGAAGAACTCTACCGTTCCGACGATTGGGCCGAACTGCGTTGGGCGCGCGAACATTCCACCCCACAGCAGATCGCACGGCATCTGCTCGACCCGCAATGGCGGAACCGCGACTACAACGCGTTGGACGAACTCGTGGAAATGACCCACGATGCGGACCTTTCCAGCCTCGACGAGGACGATCTGGAAACCCTCGCGGCCAGCGGACTGCCGGAACTCCGCCAGGCGGTCATCCGCTATGCCGGCACGCCGGCACGTCTGCTCGAGGACATGGCCCGCACCGAAAGCAACACGAGACTATTGCAGATGCTCGTCGAATCAGGCAAACTCAGCCAGAACGCCATCGACCTGTGCTGCTGGAACCAGACGGACAGCCGACTGGCGGCAAGCATGCTGCCGAAAGCCTCGGACGACCTGCTCCACCGTCTCAGCGGCCGCGACTGGTGGCCATCCAGGAAGAACGCCGTCGAATCCGGCAGGCTCGACCGCGCGCGCCTGTCCGACATGATCAAAACGGAGAACCACCCGGACGTGGTCTCCGCCCTGATCGGCACAGGCGAATTCGACATGGACAGCGAAGTCAACGCCATCAGACGGGTCATCACCTCACCCGGGCTTCTCACGGCATACACCAATCCGATGAACCGCAGGTACAGCCTCGACCAGTCCCGGCGGGAAGTCGTCCGACAGGCCGCGAGAACCATGCTGGAGCACGCTCCCGTGGGAATGATCCTCAGCATGCCCGACGACGACGATGAGAACTGGCGCACGCTCATCGACACGGCGGCGACGGAATACGCCGGGGAACTCGGCAAGGACATGCTTGGCCTCATCGCCCAGTCGGAAGGCAACACCCAGGCACGGACCATCCTCGCCGGACGGGGATTTCCGAAAGCCGCGGCATCCAACGCGGAACGGACCCTGGCGGCATCTCCCGGAGCGGACGGAACCTACGGATTCAACCTGCGGCTGCTCGGACGCCTCAAGGACGACGTCGACTATTTCCTCGGCCCATCACATGCGGAGAAATACCTATGGGCCGGCAGCGTGGACGCGCAGATCGCGAAACTCCGCGAGATCGACGGGACAATCAGGCCGGAAGACCGTCCCGAATGGTTCACCACGGAGTGGATCGACCAAGCCGAACGGGAGATGAAAGACCCGTCCGACAATACGGGAACAGCCCTTGACGCCGCATTGTCAGGCCAATACGCGGCGTTCGAGAATGCGGTCATCGGCTACATCGACGCGCACGACACGGACGCGGGAACCAGCGAGAACGGCGCGAGCCAGTTCGCCGGATACGAGGTGGCCGCACGCGACGCGAACGGAACGCCCATGGCCTACCGGCTCGACTGGTTCGACGATGAAGGCATGGTCCACGAGGGGCCGGAGGCCACGGAAACGGAACTCAGGAGTCTCCGCGAAGGCATCTTCGACAGTCCGGACTCATGGGACTCCTTCAACACGGCGACGGACACGCCCAATACGACCGCCGCCGATACTTCCGGAACGGCCGGCACGAAGCCCGGACATGAGACGGGCCACGGTCCGCAGATCGTCTTCACGTCACTGGCCGGCGGACATGGCATGCCGGAAGGAACGGTGGAACTGCTGTCCGACGACGCCGCCCGACAGGTCTCGGACATCCTCGACGCCGGAGGAACCAGTGGAGGACGGCCGGAACGGGCAGCCGGACAAGACCGGGAACGACGCCGCGAGAACATCGACAGACTGCTGGACGTACTGCCCGTCACCATGGTCACGAAAGACGGAAACCACCAGGTGACGGCCGAAGAGGTCATGGCCATGGCCGACCGGACGGAACATGCCGCGGACATGGCCGAGGAGCCGGAGACGGCCGCCGCATCATCCACGGATACGCCGGCGGAACCATTCGACTGGAACGGCGTGGATGGTCTCGAATCCGGCATCCGGGACTGGTACTCCCACGAATTCCCGGACGATCCGGAAGGCGGCCGCATCGACCCGCGGACCACGTTCCGCGAGGCCGTCGAATCGTTCCCCATGGGAGACGGCCACGATTTCTACGCGGTCACCGGAGTGGTGGACTCCATCGTGCGCGAACGCGTGTTCGAGGAACTGTCCAAGCGGCTCGACTGCGGATACGGGACGGTCTACGACGCATGGCTCCACCATACGGGCCTCGACCCGGACCTTTTGGACACGAAAAGCACGCGCATGCGCCACGACATCGAGGATATGCTCGGCGCCGGCGCCGGATCGTACGCCACGGTGGACGCCATCGCCGACCATATGGCCGCGGACCGGCATCTGAGGTCCGTCATCCGCGAGGCAGACAGATCGACTGCCATCGGCAGCCGTGATTTCGAAAAGGGCCTCGGATCCGCCGTCGCCGACCATCCGCGAATCGGACGTCTTATGGACGACGACCGTTTCAAGGACCTCATCTACGACATGGTCCACGACGGACGCAGATTCTCCACGCCAGTACAGGACGATGCCATCGTATCCGGCGCGGACGCCCCCGCGGCCGAAGCGGGGACACAATCCGAAGCCGGGGAGGGGAGAGACCTGCCCGACAGCGGCGACGGGCTGGCGTCGGAGAACGTCGCGGAAGCTCCGGAACCGGTGGTCGCGGCCACCATCGAAGCGGAACAACTCGCCTTCGATTTCGACGACATGCCGTCCGGACTTGACTCCCGGCAGAATCGGGGGGAAAATTATATCCAAACGAAATTAGGCACGGTGTCTAATTCGGGCTCTTCCCATGAAACGGAAGAAAACGATGCGAGGAAGGAGACGATCCGGAATGACGGTCACGTACTGCCCGTACCAGGGAATCAAGAAGATGAGGTACCTGTTCATGGCGGAGCATCTGCCGGAACAGCTCAAGGAACTCAAGAGGCAGGGGATGCCGGCGTTGGACGCCTACATGGACCAGGTCCAGAAGGACTACGGCCGGACGATCACCGAGTACGTCAACCATTGGGACAAGACGCACCAGCACCTCAAGCAGCCGGGCAACTGGGATCCGTGGTTCAAGGGACTCAAGATGGCGGAGCATCAGGCCGAGGAGATCGCCATCAGGAACGTGATCGAAGCCCTCTGACCCACATCGACCGCGGTCTGCTCGACCCGGACCTGCAGGCCACGGGATCCAGCCTCGAACGGGCGCGTGCGAACGTGCGCGCCATCGAGGTGCTGCGCGACCTCGACGACAGCGGCCGCGAACCGGTCGAGGACGACATCCGCGCCCTCGCCGCGTACGCGGGATGGGGCGGCGCCCAGAAGGCGTTCGAGGAGGATGGAGCCGATCCGGCATGGAGTGGGATCAACACGCGTCTGCGCGAACTGCTCACCGACGCCGAATACGCGGACGCGCGCAGCAGCACGCTCACCGCCTTCTACACGCCGCGGCCCGTCGTGGACGCGATGTGGCAGGCGCTCGGCAAGGCCGGTTTCGGCCGGGATCCGAAGCACCCGGACATGGTGCTGGAACCCGGCTGCGGAACCGGCAACTTCATCCGCAGCACTCCGGCCGGATCCTCCTACGCGTTCACCGGCATCGAAGCCGACCCGATCAGCGCCGGCATCGCACGTTACCTGTGCCCGGACGACGACATCATCAACAACAGGATGGAACGGACCGGCCTGCCCACGGACGCGTTCGACCTCGCGATAGGCAACGTGCCATACAGCGACGCGATCAGGATCGACGGCACCGTCATCCACGACTGGTTCATCCGGCACAGTCTCGACACGGTCCGCCCCGGCGGCCTCGTCGCCGTGCTCACCAGCCGGTACACGCTCGACAAGAACACGTCGAACATGCGCCGCGAACTCTCCCGCAGGGCCGAACTCGTCGCCGCATGCCGCCTGCCCAGGGAGACGTTCGGCAGACAGGCCGGCACCGAAGTGGTCTCCGACATCCTGATCCTGCGCAAACGCGACGAGCCGTTGGCCGACACGGCCGCCGAATGGGAGGACACCACCGAATTCCGGGACGGCGTCACCGCCAACAGGCTGTTCGTCGACCATCCCGAATACGTCGCCGGAACCATGACCATCGGCTCGGGACCATTCGGCCCGCAAATCGACGTCACCGGAACCGGCGACATCGGCCGATTGGGCGGACAGGTCGAACGCATCCTCACCAGCCAGCTCGAAGAGTACGGCATCGACCTGCACGACGGACTCGGCGAACGCGCCAATGAGCCGATCGTCGCTCCCGACAGGACCGTGCAAAAGGCCATGCGGTACACGGTCGACGGCAACGACCACATCTGGTACGGCGACATGGACGGACAGCTCGTCCCCGCGCACTCCCGCGTCAAAAAGGGCGGGGACGCGCGCATGGCCGCCATGCTGCGCCTACGCGACCGGACGGAACGCCTGCTCGCCATCGAACGAGACCCGGACGCCGCCGACACCGCCGTGGACCAAGGCATCAGGGACCTCGATGGGGAGTACGACCGGTTCGTCGCATCCTACGGCAGGCTCAATTCCAAAGAGAACCTGCGCGTGTTCGACCCGAACAACTCCGATCCGAGCCTCAACCAGCTCTACAGTTTGGAGAAGATCGGCCCCAGCGGCTTCGAAGCCAAAGGCGACATGCTATCCAAGAGGGTCGTCACGCCGGTGCCTCCGATGCCCGAACACGTGGATGAACCCGTCGACGCGATGGCCGTCAGCCTCGACCGTGTGGGACATGTGGATCTCGACCTCATCGGACGACTGCTCGACACCCGGGACGACATCGAAACCATTGAAAAACTCGGCGACCTCATCGTTATGGATCCGGACACCGGGATGCCGTTGCCCGCGGACGAATACCTGTCCGGCGACGTGGGAGGAAAACTCGACCACGTCGACGGACTGCTCCGGGACCTGGTCGACCAGCCCGAACATGCGCGCGTGAGGGAATGGCTCGCCGACAACGGGCTCGAGGACGTGGCACCGCCCGTGTCCGTCGAACGATGCCGGACGGAACTCACCCAAACCGGGGCATGGCAGAGCGCCACCGACCCGATCCACGCGAACAAGTCCGTGGCCGAGGCCCCTTGGTTCTCCAACGTGCTCAAAGAGCACGGACATGGCCAGAAAAGAGCCTTCGCCGCCATGTTCCTGGACGAATGCAAGCCCGGAGTCGACCTGCTCGGGAAAAACTGGAACGCGCAACAACCCACGGGCAACGACCTGTTCGACACGGTCTTCGACAACGGCTGGTCAAGCGATGACGAAGGAGCGTCCAACAGTGCCATGCGCATGCTGTACAAGGCCGTTTCGGCCGATCCCGAGGCCATCGACGACAAGGTCATCGCCACGATCCTCAACACCGGCAGCCTCAAACGAGGCCCGGCATGCGACGCGTTGAGAAAAATCACCGATCCAAGCCTGTGGGAGGTGGAGGACCACGGCTACTACAAGGAAACCAAGTGCGATTTCCTCGCCTTGGCCAAGGACCTGCGCGCCCATCCGGAAACCTGCGAATACCTGTACGCGATGGACGTGGACCGGTTGAACCATCCGACCATCGAGAAACGGTACGGACGCTACAATTCATGGGACCAGAAGACGTTCAAACCATTGGACGAGATGGTCGACATGGAAGGCCTGGAACAGTGGAGAAGCCGCCGGAACGCATGGATGGACTCCCATCCGGCCGAACCTGCGGACACGGACCGTCTCAAGAGCCTGCAATCCCTGCACGAACGACTCGCGCGATCGCTGCCCGCGCGACTCACCCACGACGACATCACCGCGAAACTCGGCTCGGCGTGGATCCCGACCGGAGTGATCCGCGACTTCATGATCGACACATTCGACCTCGGCCAACAGCCCAACATCACCGACGGCGGCATGCGGAGCCTTACGGTCAGCCATGACGAGACGACCGGCAACTGGCAGGTCAACGCGTCGCTCGGATCGAAACTCGACGAGGAAACCATCCGGAAATACGGTCTGGGCACCGGAGCGGGACGCAACCCGTTCGAGGTCGTGTCCGGAGCGCTCAACGCGACCACCAGCAACCTCACCAAACCCGACCCGAACGACCCGACCGGGAAGAGAAGGATCCGCGACCCGCAGGCCACCGCGCTGCTGTACCAGAAGCGCCACACCGTCGAACAGGCGTTCGCGGAATGGGTGTGGACCGACCCGGACCGCACCCGCATGCTGGAGAACGTGTACAACGAACGGTTCAACCGCATCCACCCGCGCGAATACGACGGCTCCTATCTCACATTCCCCGGCATCAGCGCCGACATCGACCTGTATCCTCACCAGCGCAAGGCCGTCGCGAGGATCCTGCAATCCGAGGAGGGCACACTCGTCGCGCACGTCGTGGGAGCGGGCAAGACCTTCACCGGCGTGGCCGCCTGCCACGAGGCGAAACGACTCGGCCGGGCCACCAAGCCGATGATCGTCGTACCGAACCATCTGACCGAACAATGGGCGAAGGACTATCTGACGCTCTACCCGGACGCGAACATCCTGTCCATGACGGAGGCCGACGGCACCGGCAAGGGCGCGGCACGCTTCTGGGCCAAAGTCGCCGCCGGCGACTGGGACGCGGTCATCGTCCGGCAGGACACGTTCCAACGCATGCACGTCAGTCCAGAACGCCGTGAGAAGTATTTCGAACGGCGTAAGGCGGAGATGCTCGACAGCATCGAGACCGCGAAGTCGGACGGCAACGACTTCTCCGCGAAGAAGCTGAAGGACGAGATCGGCAAAATGGAGAAGAACCTCGGCAAAACCGTCAAACAGGCCGAGAAGGACCGCATGCGCGTCGACGGCAAACTCCAAGCGCTGCGCGACAGCGGGGAAAGCAAGGAGTGGATCGACTTCGAGGACCTCGGCGTGGACATGCTGTTCGCCGACGAAGCCCACCAATACAAGAACCTCGCCATCGCCACCACGATCAGCGTGCCCGGCGTGGACGTCGCGGCCGCGCAGAAATGCGAGGACCTGTTCGACAAGTGCGAGTACCTGCGCGAGGCAGGACATGGAAGCAACATCGTGTTCGCGACCGGCACGCCGGTATCCAACTCCATGGCCGAGTTGTACAACATGCAACGCTACCTCGCTCCCGACCTGCTCAAGGCGCAGGGCGTGGAGGCGTTCACCAGCTGGGCCAACACGTACGGCAGCATCGTCGAAAGCGTCGAAGTCAAGCCGGAAGGCAGCGGATACCAGATCAAGCAACGGTTCGCGAAATTCCATAACCTTCCCGAGCTGATGAGCACGTTCCACGACTACGCGGACCTGCTGACCGCCGACCAGCTCGACCTCGACGTGCCGGACTGCGAGGTGGTGTCCGTCGCGGTCGAAGCCACCGAAGCACAGAAACAGGCCGTCGACGCGCTGGTGGAACGGGCCGAACTGGTGCGCGACGGAGCCGTTGACCCGTCGGACGATAACATGCTCAACATCACGAACGACGGCAGGAAAGTCAGTCTCGATCCGAAACTGCTCGACGTGTCCGATCCGGACATCCAACCCATGGAAGGCGGCAAGGTGCAGGTCTGCGCCGAGAAGATCCACGAGATCTGGCGGGAGCATGCCGAAGAGAAGGCCACACAGCTCGTGTTCTGCGACTCGTCGACCACGGCGTCCGGAAAGTGGAACATCCAATCCGATCTGAAACGACGGCTCGTCGACCTGAGAATTCCGGAAGACGAGATCATGTTCGCCGCGCAGGAAAAGGATCCACAGAAGAAACAGGCCCTGTTCGAAAAAGTCCGCAAAGGCGAGGTGCGCGTGCTCATCGGTTCGACCGGCACCCTGGGCACCGGTACGAACGTGCAGGACAGGCTCTTCGCCATCCACGACCTCGACTGTCCATGGAAGCCCGCCGAACTCGAACAACGCCAGGGCCGAGTCCGCCGGCAGGGCAACATGTTCGACAACGTGCAGGACTACCGGTACGTCACCGTCGGCACATTCGACAGCTACATGTTCCAGACGGTCGAGCGCAAGGCCCGGTTCATCAGCCAGATCATGAGCTCCGGCTCGCCATCACGCGAAGCGTCCGACGTGGACGCCACGGTGCTCAGCCTCGCCGACATGAAAGCCATCGCCACAGGAGACCCGAACATCGCCAAACGTATGGAACTCGAGAACCAGCTCACCCAGATGAAACTGCTCAAACGCGCCCACGCCGACCAGCAGAGATCAATCCGGTTCAAAATCGACATGCAACTGCAGCCGACCGTGGACCATCTCGAAAGACTCCACGACGAGGCGTTGGACGACGAGCCGAAATTCCGCGAAGCCGTCGAGATCCGCGGCCAGCATCTCACCCGGGGAATATGCGGCCTCAATCTTGGCAACGGTCCGATCGCGGACCGCAAACAGGCCATCCACGACCTCGTCGGCATCGCGCGCGGGCTCGACCGCGGCGAAACGCGGGAAGTGGGCGAATACTGCGGCCTGACCGTCATGGTCACTTCACGGAACATGGCCGTCAACGGACTCAACGTGTTCCGCCCGTTCGTGGGATTGAAAGGCGAGCATGAGCATTGGGCCGGCACCAGCGCGCCGGACATCAACAACAGCGCCGACAGCGTCATCAGACAGCTCGACCGAATCATCTCCAACAACACCAACACCGCGCAAAGCCTCGGCGTCAAACTCGGCAATGCGAAAGCCAGCCTGGAAAGCGCGTGGAACGCGTTGAACCAGCCATGGGAAGGCCAGAAGGAGTACGACGACCTCACCGACCAGATCGCAAAAATGAACCTGGAAATCAAACACGGAAAGGGCCCGACGCCGGCCGAAGAGGACGGACAGGCCGATCTCGCCGAAGCCTCGTTCCACTCCGACGAGTCGCAGGAACCCCAGGTCGTGCGCGCGGCCGTGGAATCCGGCCCATCCGGGTCGAACTCTTTCCCCGCGACAGTGGAGACGACCGACGTTCCGATGCCCGATCCATGCGTCGATCCGTGCAACGGTGGCACAGGCATGTCGGGACTGTGCATGTGACGTCCGCCCGGGCGACATCCAGAGAAGAAGGACCGGAAAAGGGAACCAATCCCTTCCGGTCCTTTTCCGATATCGGCATGCCCGCACGTGAACCGGATGGAACGAACAGAAAGGTATTTCCATCCAAAATGGCCGAAGCCGAGGAAATCCGATCACGGATAGAAACCATCAAAGACTTATCCGACCGTCTGGCCGAACAAGACCGGACGATCAAGGACCTGGAAGAGGAAATGCGGTCGGAGACGCCGGAACATCCATGGTCCTTCATGAAGATGCGCAGGCATAACCGGCTGCATGCGGAGATCGAAGACGAACGAACGTCGATGTCGCGTGACAGATACGATCTGAACCATCTCACGGAACGGCTGTTCGAGGACGTCAACATCATCGCCGACAAAGCAACCTCCACCAACTCCCTGGAACTGATCCTCGACCTGGTCGAACAATCCCTGGACACCGATCCGAAGTACAGGGAAAACGTCAGAAAACAAGCCGGAGTGACCGATGGGATGTCATACATGCGTCTCGTTCCGCAAGACAATCCCAAAGGCATGCTGCCACCCACCCCATGGGGCAGGAAAGCCGCCGAGGAGGCATATCGGCGGCATCAGGTCCGACAGCTCGACCCACGGTTGAGACTGCTGCGCACGCTCGCCACGGGAAGCTACAAGAACCATGACACCCCGGAAACGAACGACTATCTCGCCCTGATGGATTTCAACGTGGGAGACCAGGTGACCATGGGGCCGGGCTTGTCCACGACAGTCACCACCCCGCATTGGCTCGGGGGCGGGGGAATCCTCCTCGTAATCGAGGGCGCCTCCCAGGGAGTGCCGATGGTCGGCAGCAGGGGAGACGTGTCCAACGAAAGCGAGGTGTTCCTCCCGGACCTACTGCACTGCACCGTTTTGGAAGAGATGACGGACGGCACCTATCTGGGCAAGAGGTTCGAACGAATCTACCGGCTCGGCGTCGATTCGGAGGAGACTCCCGTTCCGAAGCGGGAACTTCTGGAATTCCCCAGCATCCAATCGAATGTTCCGCTGCCGGACCCGGCCATCGACCAGGACGCGGCGGCGAACGGACCGGACAATCCAGGACTCGAATCATGAGAACAAACGAAACAAGCGGAAACCGACGTAAGGCATCCGATGGCAGGGAGCTCAGAGAATTCTGGACCCGGGCGAAACGACACATGAGCCGGCGGGACTTCGAGAAACTCAGATCCGTCGCCATCATCCGCCAATAGGTTCGCACGGCGGAACCAACCAGACCGTTCCCTCTCTCCGACGCCCATATGGGAGAAAGAGAGAGGGCAAGAAAAAAACACAATAGAAAGCAAAAAGGAGAAGAACATGGCCGAAACCGCACAGACCATGACCGAATTCACTTACGCGCCCGGCGAGAAGAACATCGTCGGAGACCGTTTCAGTCCGAGCGTGATCATCTTCTGGCTCAAAACCTCCATCGCCGCGTCCAGCACGCGCGTGCAGTACAAGGCGCCGAACACCCTGTTCGGGCTGATCCCGCTCGGCGCGTCCACCAAGACCATCCCGTTGCGCAATATCGCCAGCGTCGACACGAACACGAGATTCAACCTCGGCAGCCTCGTCTGGGGTTTGATCTTCCTGTTCGTCGGCTTCGGCATGTTCAACTCCAACGCACTGGTCGCCATCGTATGTCTGCTCGTCGCCGTCGCGAACTTCGCGAACGTGATGAGCGCCACCCTGACCTTCCATGATCCATCCGGCGGGGCGAACGCCATCACCGTGAGCATCCTCGAAAAGGACAAGCTCATGAGCCTCGCCCAGGAGATCCAGACCCGCGTGTTCACGGACGCCGACCAGCTGCGCCATGAGGAAAGCATGCACATGGCCGAGAAGCAGTACACCGCGCAGACCAACAGCGTACTCATCCAACAGCAGATGCTCGCCAACCAGCAGGCGCAGGCCGCACAACAGGCTCCGGCAGACGCCTCACGGCAGGAAAACGAGTAACCGTAAAAACGGAACATGGGTTGGGAAGGATGCTTCCCGACCCATCTGTATATCGGATAACGAAAACAGGCAATCCCGACAAAGACGTCGCGCGCATTCCGATATAGCAGCGAATACGACGAAGACCGCCACACTCGCATTATTGTATTCTCTGGGATACAATAATGGGCATGAGAATCCATCAGACCGAACAGCTCCGCAAGTAAGAAAAGCATAGGGAATGCCCGAATCGACCATCAGGGAGAGGCAATGGTAGAGATTAGCCGCCGGAACCCCGGCGAATGCATCGAAGGCAAGGATGATGCCATTGCATACCTCAATGCCGCAGCGGAGACCGGTGATCCAACACTCTTGCAGGTTGCCATCGGAGATGTGGCCAAGGCGCGTGGCATGGGTCAGGTAGCCAAGGAGGCTGGCGTGGGCCGCGAGAGCCTGTACAAAAGCCTCGGAAAGGAAGGTAATCCGAGCTTCCGCACCATCGTCAAGGTCGTCAACGCACTCGGAGGCCGCATCGTCGTCGAATCCATGTCCACCGGTGCGAATGGGATCCGCATCAAAGGCAGCAAGGTTGGCCTATACAAGGCGAACGGCAAGGCATTGAAGACTACCGGAAGGGATGAATGATGAAGGATTTGATAGGACTCTGCTGTGGCTGTCTGATGGGCGTCGTCGTACCACTGCTCTTCTGCCGATTGGCGAAACACTGGAACGTCCTTTCGGACATTGCCGCAGGCGAAATCATCGCCTACACCAGTGAGGTCATCCCGTTCTGCTTCTGCCTTTTTGATTGTGCATACGGATTATTCAATTGGCTCATTTTCGGCTCGTTCCGCTTCCTCGACATCAAGATTCCCACCATGGCACTCAGGGTGTGCGCGGGTGGATTCCTCGCCATCCTTCCCGCAGCGGCGCTCATCGTGCGGGTTTTCCCGGAGGTTCGGAGTCCGGAAGGCGTGTGGCAGGGCTTTCTGCTTCTTGGACTACTGCCGTTGGCGGTCATACTGGCGCGTCTCGGCCAGTGGGTTCCCGCTGTATCCGCATTCCTAGGATTCTGCGCGGTCTTCTACGTGATAGAGATAGCCTGACCGCTGGTCATCGAATCCACGTCTACCGGTGCGAATGGGATCCGCCGTGGGCCACTCGCTTAGGGATCATAGGGGAGACATCATGATTGATCACGTTAGAGCCAACAATAAAGCCTGCATCGTGAAAAGAAAAGGCGGCGGACTGCCCGACGAGGTCTTCGACAGCATCCGGGATGCCGCCGACTGGTGTAGGGAAACAGGACGGTCGAAGGCACGCCCCAAGCTCGTAATTGCGTCGATCGCCACAAGGGTGTTCTGCGGTTTCATTTGGACCGCCGAGCACGTTTCCTCCGATGATTCGGTCGACCGGGAGTTGATCTCCGGGGACGATGCCGCACTTCCGTCGTTGGAACGGGCCGATTCGGTATCCGCTTCCCATGACAAGACGCTTACGGTGCGTGACATCATCGACCGGACGTCGGAAGAGGTCGAAAAGGAGAAGCGGGACATCGCGGACCTCCAGCGGAAGCTGGAGGAAAGACAGTGGTTCCTGCAACAGCTGGAGGATTACACGTCGCCACATGAATATGATTGAGGCGATGTCAAGTAGTCACACCGGAAAGAAGCCCCATATGGAACAAATACCATTCATTCGCAGGCCAAAAGACTGGCCATTCCCGATTCCCGAAATCACCGCCGAAGCCATCAACGACCTCGTCGACGCGATTGAGCGCGGTGACCGCTATCTGGGTTCTCTATACGATGAGCTTGATGGCGCTACAAGAGAAATGGATAATCTGGATCAAGAAACACTCGTGCGTAATTACTATCTATTAGAGGAATGGGATTCTCATGCTAGGTAACGAGGCTTCTAAGGATCTTGGACAGTTTGATTATCTTATACGTAAGCAAAGCGATCCATTGATTGATCCAGTCCAACTTGAGGATAGGTTCTTATCCACTCTTGACAAAGTAGGACTATTGCAAGAAGAACCCAGGAAGAGTCAGAATGGCTCAACTAACGATAAAAGCGGAACAGTAGATGGTTTTTACTTACCGATGCCAGATCCTGCCATAGATAATCCAGGCGATGGGTATAAAGGCCCCGCGCTTGGCATATAGATTCCCGGAAGCTCAAAGAACGACTATATGGCGCCGAGATAGCAAAGCATCCCTTAGCGACGGTGACGGCGCATCGTTATCTTGAATTCATACACCGAGCTGGATTTTAGAAACGATATACCGGGCTTATCGTCTGCTGTTCTGGAGATTTTCTCATTGATGTCCTGAACTCTTTCCTCGATTCTATTTTGCGAGTCTTTTAGGGAAGACGCCAAAGCGGTGGCATTCTGAACCTTTGAGAGCAAATCATCTAGTTTTTTCTCAGTTTCAGCCTTATCATCTTTTTTGATGGAGTCCCAGAAAACATTCAAAATCTCCAATGGGCATGAGATAACGAGCAAGGCGATCATCGCTTTGCCGACATCCGCGTTTTGAATTAGGTCTCTCATTCCTGGGATGACGCTCGCTGAACTACCTAGAAGAAGGAAGAAAAATGGATAGGAGAGTATCTTCCAAACATTTAAATTGAACTTCCTATCCTCGGCGAGGTTGTGTCTATTGAATCTTGAATTTACATCCATCATCAGTAGCACAATCCCAGAAATGAATGCCAATATGTAAAAGATGGCTTTCACTGCATCCGTTTCCCCTTTTGGATCATAGTGGAACTCAATAATCCCCAAGGAAAAAACAAAAAAAAGATATATGTAAACTGCCACGTAAGAGATTCAATATGCGCGTGGGTACCTCGGACGCATATACAACAAAGCCCGATTGTTAATATGGAAGGCCAGCCTGAAGACAGGGGCCAAATAACCTGAAGCAGGTTCCCACGTTCAAGAGCGACACCCAGAATGTACATGGGAAGAATCATGAATGTGTAAATGCAAGATAGAGCACTTAAAGCAATGGAAAGTGCTCTCATGAGTCGGCTTGTTTTGATGGGCATGAATATGCAACCTTTCTTCTATCTAATTCCAGTTATACAGACATAGCACACCCCTAATAAATGGTTCGTCATCTGCAAACAGATTCCATAGGTATTCCGAAAACGTCCGTTTATGAAACGGATTCTTTTAACCTGAGAAATTTCGATTCACTGACGAAAAAACATGTTCCATAACCCATTTCATAATCAATGTTCCGTAAGACTAGCCAACCCACTGAGTAATTGGCACCATTGATGACAGAAAAGTTAAAACTAGTTGTCAGATTCAACTGTTCTGCGAGGCAATTGCAAAATGGGCGTCTCATCTACATGAGACATTTTTAGAACCAAATGCATCATCAATTTGGCACCAAATGCCATACCTGCGCACACCCATGCCCATAGTGGCCCATCATTGGCTCCTAAGCCAGTAAAGAAAGTGCCCGCTGGAATTGCGGCCGGTTCAATCACTTTTAATGCAAGGATAAATCTGCTGCTGTGGTATTCCACCGAAGCATTTCGCCGAATTCTCTCCATCAATTCCACTGCTTCGTCAAGCTCGTTCTTATATGTTTCCTCGACTTTTTTGTCATTCGGAGGAAAAAGTTCATGGATTCTTTGGAGTTGAAGGAATAAGCGATCCGCGCTATTAACTTGACCCTCAAAAGAGGGAGCAGTGGCCCAATCTTTTAGCTGCTCTAATGCCAAGACCGCCGCTGCTTGGGCAACTTCTTCTTCCCAATTGTTTCCATCAATTTTCTGTTTCTTGACCTCTCTTCCAGGAAGAGAAGTGTTACCAAGCCACTTCGTACCGCAATTGGCAATGACCTCATCCGTTGATACATCTGGTCCTGTTGCCACAGCAAATCCAAGGAAATGGACATAGAGGTGCGTCGACTGTTTCTCAAAACAGCATGATGAGTTCCTATCCTCGGTCAATTTCCATTTGCATTTTAATAGATGCTTCTTTGCTTCTTCGAGTGGATTGTTGTAGCTGCGAGGCCAAGCGCCAAGATTGAAGAAAAACGTTTGATTCCGATTAACATCAGCGTTATCAATCGTTGAGTCCATCCCATCGCCTTTCTTTTGAACTTTTGCTAGAAACAATAATAATGGGAGGGGGGTTACTATTTCGCGTAATTTCGGGAATAACTCTCAGATTTTTTGAGAATAACTGTTTTCTATACAGCACATCAACTAAGTTTCAAGCATTTGGCCGTGAATAGAACAATATGAGTAGATATATCAGACTATTACCATACGGAGACCGCATCCCAGGCAATACGTGATGCTATGGCGTGTGCTCCGCGATATTTTTACAACAGGCACACGCCATACTGATATTTATTTGAAAAATTCAAGCGTTTTGCCGTTTTGGCAGGATAACTATGTCGGTGACGATGACGATGTAGTAGTTCTGTCCAGACATATCATGCCATTCGCAGGGACGTCCGATGAATTCGACCGTCTCGCCGCCCTTCAACGATTCCAATTCCTTGCGGATTCGACCGGTCGACGGCATGAGGGAGACGAAACGCGCCTCGTCGCCCTCGAACCAGCAGGCGCGGACGGTTTTGATGCGTCTGCCTCCGGTGAGGTTGAGCGTGGAACGTGGGCAGACGGGCGGGATCTTCACCCTGCCGATCTGCGGGCACACTCCGATGCCGCCGTTCCGTGGCAGTAGCGCTTTCCAAGAGCGGTTGTTCGTGGTGGCCATGTTCTCCTACTCCTTATCTTCCTTGAGGGTTCCCTGCGGTCGGCCGAACACTTTCTCCCGGTTCGTCGGATCGAGGTTGGTCGCGCAGCCGCTCATCGCCGTGGTCAGATTCTGCTGGGCTTTGGTCAAAGCGTCGTAATCATCCGACTTGGAGTCCACGAGTCGTTTCGCGGTCTCGTACGCGGCTTTGAGATCGCCGCAGCCTTGCGTGCCGGAAAGATCGTCCCGTTCGATGGTGGCGACCTCGCGCGCGGTGTTGTCCAATCCGGACGAGAGGTCGTCACGTCTCGCCTCGATACCGGCCTGCATGGCTTGCGGATACCATTCGCGTGCGAGGCTGCGGATCGTGTCGATGTCCTTCTGCTGGCCGATCGCGTCATACAGGTCCGTCGCTTCGGCTAGATCCTGACGGTTATGCCGGTACAGCAGGTTGCCGAGCGTGTCGACGTTCGAGTTCTCCGGCGCGTTCAACAGGTCGCGCACGTCGTCGGCGATCTGTTCCGCGTCGCCGGTGAACATGGATTGCGCCTGCTGTTGCAGGGTGCCGGACGGTTTCGTCGTCTTCTTTTTCTTGTTCTGTTTGTGGGATCGTGTCTGTGTGGATTGGCTGGATTGCGGCATGGACGTCGTGGACGTCTGCTGTTTCCATGGGTTGGCGACCAGGACCATGACGGTGATGGCGATGATGGCGATCGCGCACCAGACGACCGCCTGCTTCTTCGATTCGGGCGTGGACGCCTGACGATGTTTGTTCTTTCCCATTGTGTGCTCCTTTCCCGTTTGTCAGAGGCTTGAGTCGTTGCTCGGCAGACTGTTGTCGTTGGTTTCCGGTGGCACGTACCATCCGCCGGAGTTGCCGTTGGATGTTCCGCCATTGTTGTTGTTCGTGGTTCCTCCGCCGTTGCCTTGCGGCACGCTGGTGGAGCCTGAGCCGGAAGAGCCGGAGGAGCGGCGGTATTGCGGCGTCGGCGCGGGCATCGTCTGCTGTTGCTGTTGCGAGGCTTGCTGTTGGGCTTGCGCCTGCGCTTCGGCCTGCCGTTTGGCTTCCTCGTCGGCTTTGGCTTTCGCGTCCAACGCCTGGGAGAGGTTCCCGCGCGCCTTGTCGAGCCTGGATGCCATGTCGTTCCACGTGTCGACGGTGGTTTTCGCATCGAGCTTGCGGGCCTGGCCGATCAGCTTGTCCAACGTGGCCTTCGCGGCGCGGGTCGCATCATCCGATGGTTTCGCGTCCGTCGACGCTTTCACGGCCTTGTCCAACGCGTCCCGGCATTTCCTCCTCGCGTCCGTCAACGGCTTGGCTTTGACGAGCCGGTCGACCTTGCCGGCCAGTGTGCGGGTTCGTTTCGTGGCCTTGTCGGCCTTGGTGGAGAGCCGTTCGGACTCGCTGATGGACAGGCCGGCGCGTTTGGACCGGATGAGTTTGCCGTTCGATGCGACGAGGTCACGTAGCGTGTCCACGTCCTTATCGTCCACGCCGGCCTTGTCGGCGTCGCCGACCGTGTTTTTCGCTTTGCCGTTGCATGCGGCCAGTTGGCTCATGGACGCTTGCACGCGCTCATAGGCGGTTTTCTCCTTGACGGCCGTCGAGTGGGAGCCCGCCAGGGCGAGGATGATGAGCAGCACGATGGCGGCGCCCGCGATGATCAGACCGCGTTTGACCCAGGTCATGGCCTTCGAGTCGCCGGAGGGCGCGTCGGGGTCGGCCACGTCCTCCAACACCTCTTCCGGAAGGATGGTCGTTTCGGATTCGGGTTCCGGTCCGATCACGGTGGTTTCGGCTGGACTCCCATCCGGCGTTTCCGGGTCGGGCGGTTCGATCACGGTGGTCGGAGCCTCCAATCCGGCCAGTGGGATGGGCTCATCCGTTTGGGTCATGTCGGGCACGATGAGCATGGGCTGTTCAGGCTCATGCTCGGTTGGAATGTTCTTCCGGCCGCGGCGTTTGCGTGGCTTGCGTTCCTGCCTGGCGGGCTTGTCGTCCTCCTGCGTGTCTTCCTGCAGGGAGTCGATCCACGCGAGGTCGTCACGCAGCGAGTCCGACGGCGTCAACTGGTCGAACAGGCTGGGCTGTTCGCTGCTCATCGTCCGTCCTTTCCACGTTCGAACACGTCGTCGAGCTGGTCGAGCATACGGTCGCAATGGTCGAACACGTTGGCTGGATCACCGTCCACAAGCCGGTTCAACCGTTCGGTCAGATCGTCCTGCATGTCGATGGAGCATGGCTGGTAGGCGTCGTCGAACTGGCTGCTTCCGTATTCGCGGAGGATGCTCCGTCCCTGGTCGATCAGATCGGCGAGGGCGCGGCGGTCTTCGTCCGTCATGAGCATGGAGCGTTCCTGGTCGCGCGTGAGTCTGACGGCAGCCGTGACAGCACGGTCGAGCCGGTCACGGCTCGACCGTTCACGGGTCGTGTAGTCCAGGAGGGCGCGACGGATCCGTTCCTCGTCATTCCTCGCGGCGGCCAGATGCTCCGGCTTGTGGTCCATGGCATAGTTGCCGCGCAGGCCTTCCAATCCGGCGCGCCACTTGTCGACCTGGTCGGACAATGCCTTGTCGTCCCGATCATCCTCGTCATCGACGCGGGTGGGTGTCATCAGATCGCATACCGCGTCCAATCCCTCGGACGCGTTCGTGAACCGCCAGGACGGTTCGAAGCCGGGCTCTCCGGCCCAACCGCCGTCGCGTTCGAACCAATGCCTGTACTCGTCGCATCGCGCCTGTTCGCGTTTGCGGTCGTCCGCCGTGGACAGGTGGTGCTTGTGGTCCGCGCTGGACGTGTCGGCCGAGGACAGGTATCCCTTGACGCGTTCCAACGACGAGTGGATCAACGATTGCAATGTCGGCGCGTACAGGCCGCCGTTCGGGCTCGCGACGATCATGTCCATGTAGCATTTGAGTGAGTAGACCTCCTGGACCACGTCGTCGTGGCGGATCCAACAGGATGGCAGGGTGCGCGCCCAATCCGTGTAATGCGTGGTGAGGAACCGGCCCATGCGTATGGTGTGCAGCATCATCAGATCGATGTCCATGCGCGTGGGGGAGCCGGTCAGGTCCAACGGGCGGGCCTCGACCATGGTGGCGAGGGAGTTCTGCGGGAGTTTGGCCCACAGGCCGGGACCATGCTCCGGCTCGTTGAGCGGGGCCATGGTGATCTGCGTGAGCAGCTGGTCCAGGTTGCGCGCCATGGAGGACGGCAGGTCCTTGCCGGTCAGCTCCTTGTATTTGCCGTTCACGGCGGCGGTCAACTGTTCGTACGCGTGCTCGCATTGCTCCCTGACGGACAGTTCTCCACGCTGCCTGTTCACCATGTCGTCGAACATGGTCCTGACTTCCTCCTGGAAGTCGCGTTCCATGTCGTCGGTCCAGAACGACGGCCGTTCCAAACCGTCCGTCACGCCACCCGGGGTGGACGGTCCATGCTCCGGCTCGTCCCGTCCCGTGGAGTCGTCCATGACCGTATCCGGTTCCCCGGGCTTGTCGGCCTCGTCCGGCGGGGTGGATTCCGTCGGCGTGGACGCGGGGGAGACCATCTCGTCGAAGAACTTGTCCACAGCGTCGTCGCTCATGCGGTCGCTCCTTCCGTCTCATGCCATGCCTGGCCCGCGGCGGGACGTAGGTCCTCCAACCCCTCGCGCCACCAGTCGCGGTCGTGGAACATGATCATGTGCACCAGGGCGGGCGCCTGGCCCAATGGTTCCACGAGCGCGTATCCGACGGGCAGGAGGCTCAGTTCCTGCTGGGTGACGGATTCCTCACGTTCGTGGCGTGTGGTCAGACCGCCCAACGGCCCCTGGCCCGGATTCCAGCTTGATTCGCGGCGTGTGCGGTGGTGCGTGCCGATCTGGCTGATCCACCATTTCAACGTCTCGTCGTCGGACACGCCCTTGAGCATGATCCGATGGCAGTTCTCCCACACGGTCTGCTCCACGGCCTTGCCGTACCCGTCCTTCTCGTCGGCCATCTGCTGGCGGGACTGTTCCACGATGATCAGCTGGTAGCCGTTGCCGCCGCCCTGGGTGATGGCGTTGCGCAGGCCGGGCCATTTCTCGATGTTCGACAGCTCGTCCAACACGAACCGTGCGGGAGGCTCGATCTTGCCGCGCGAGCCGGACGCCTTGTCGAACGCGAGGTCCTGGCACGCCTCCTGGAACGTGTCGAGCAGCAGGCTCACGAAGATGCCCGCGTTGCCGGCGACGCCGCCGTCACGGCGTGGCTTGGACAGCACGTACACGGTGTCGCCGCGCAGGACCATGCGTTTCGGGTCGATCAGTCTCGGGTCGGACGGGCTGAGGTTCATGCGGGCTCGCACGTTAGGATCGGCGAGGATGCTGAACGCGTTCTTCACGCCGAACCATTCGCTGCCCTTCTGCCTCGGGTCCACGTGGGGCAGGGCGTTCAGGGTCGCGGCCCAACGGTCCATCTCGCGTTCGTTCGTGTACTTGCGGATCAGGTCGGCGGCCTCCTGCGCGTTCTCCGGGGACAGGCTCCACTTGTAGCAGTCGTTGATGGTACGGTCCGCGATCGCCGCCGCGTACAGCATAGCCTGCACATACATGGTGGCGCTCACGCCCCACTCCTGGTTGTTGGAGCCGCTTCCCATGCCGCCGATCGCGACCATGGTCTGCGCGCGGCGCATCGCCACGGCCGGATCGTCGCAACCCTGCAACGGCGTCCAGTTCATGTTGTGGCGCGTGTCCGGATCGTTCTCCGCGACGCCTTCCGGGTCGAAGATGTGCGTGGTGCCCGCGCCACGGCCACCGTATTCGGCCCCGTTCTTACGATCCTTCACACCGCATTCGCGCAGGTAGCGGGTCGTTTTGATGATGTCGCCTCGCGTGGAGGTCGCGAGCACGAAACCGGGAGCCTCGACCACGCTGGGGATGACGACGCTGACGGTCTTGCCGGAACGGGTAGGACCCAACACGTAGATGTGCCGTTCGGAACCCAGCCACACCTCCATGTTCCACGAATCGCCCACATACCATGCCGCATGCCATGGGCGCGGACGAATGGCGCCCGGCCTACGATACCGGAAATCCTCAAGCATGCGCGGCAGGACGGAGGGGAGCACGTCACGGTTGACGGCGCGTGGACCGTAATCCGCGGCGATCTGACGCCAGGTGGCGACGCCGGGACGCGTGGACAGCCAGTCCGCGGCCCTTTCGCCGGAATCACGGTACGCGTCCCAGAAGATCCACAAAACCATGACCAGCATGAACGCGATGGCGAACACTGGCAGGGTGAGCAGCGTCCACGCGAGCATGCCGCCTTTGACGAGCAGAAACATGATCATGGAGAGGATCAGCGCGAACACGCACACCATCGCGCCGGCACGAACCACGAGATGGCTTTCCTCGTCGGACAGGCGTTCCAACAGATGCGTGTGCCGGCTCAGCCATACGCCCGTCTTGGACGATTCAAACCTTTTCCACACGTCCATGACCTTGCGGCGGTTGTCCGCGTTCAGTTCCTCACGGTCATACGAGCCATCATTCCAATATCGGGCCATACCATTCCTCCTTCGCGATTGTTTTTCCCTGGAAGGGCTTGTCTCACGACGCTTTTCGCAGGCTCGACGTGTCGAACACGTCCGCCCACATGGGTCCCGCGACCGGCAGTATCATGCGGGGATGCTCGCGTCCGATACGCCAGATGCCATAACCCTGCGCCAAGCGTGGTATCTGTTCGAGTTCGTCCTCGCTCAAGTCGGGGATGAGACGGTTCAGCAGGGGGATGTTCTCACCGCCCTGCCGGTAGATGATCTTCGTCTCCATCAGATTCATCAGCTGTTCGACCTTGCCGCGCAGGCCGGAGCCGGCGGTGAACACCTGGGTCATGTCCGCGACGCCATGCACGATCAGCCATGTGGCGCACCCCCAGTGGCCCGCGGAACGCTGCCGGGTCTGCAACGAGTCGACCAATTGCGGGTTGCTCAGCAGGTCCCACGCCTCCTCGCACACGATGATGCGGCGCAGGCCGTCACGCGCCTGCAGCAGGCGGTCGATCCACGAGCTGACCGCCGCGGTGTACACGCGTTTCAACGTGGGATCCTGAAACACGGGACCGGACGTGTCGAACACGATGATCGGGGCGGCCGGATCCAACGTGATCGTGGACTCCTTGTCGAACATGCCGCTCATGGTTCCGCCCTCGACCATGGGGGAGAACACGCGGGCCGCCTCGCTGGCCTTCTCGCGCGCCAGATCACGGTAATGCTCGAAGCCGTGGATATGCGAGTATATGGAATCCACCCAATCCCAGTCGGACAGTCGTTTGACCGCGTCCTGCAACGTCATCGGACCGATCCCGTACGAGGCGATGAGCTGGTCGATCAGGGACAGCATGTCCTTGTCCAACGGGAATGGACGGTCCGGTTCCCTCACCGCCTCGGCCAACGCCATCATGGCGCTTTTCCTGCCGGCCAGGACCTCCTGGCGCAACGCGCGCTTGTCCTCCTCGGATTTGAGGTGGGACATGTCGGGCATGGCGAACGGGTTCAGGTAATTGCCTTTGCCGGGGGAGACGACCTGCCCGCCGGGAATGGCCCGCGCGATGGCCTTCCATTCGCCCTGCCGGTCGGATTGGACGATGATGTTGCGTCCGAACCCGATCTCGCGCACGGCGATCGTCTTCGCGCAATAGCTTTTGCCCTGGCCGCGCAGGCCGCTGAAGAACAGGTCGGGACTGGTGGTCATGTGCGCGTCGTACGTACCCCAGCAGTCAAATTGGAACAGTTCGCGGGAAAGCGCGTCGATGCCGATCGGCGGACCCGGGATCAGCTGCGCGCCGGAACCGGCCACGAAAGTGGTGAGCACTCCCGCCCGTCCCGTGCTGGTCTGATGCCATGGGATCAGGGGACGTTCGTTGAAATCGCGGGTGATCATGTCCAACGGGCTCGCGGAACCCAACGGGAGCATGCCTTCCTCGTCACGCTGCCGCGCCTTGTACAGGCTCTTCGTCTGGCTGACCTGCTTCGACACCATCGAATACAGGCGTCCGCGAGCCGATTCGACCGCGTCGCGGTCGGAACGCGAATACCGGTGTTCCGGCACGCGCACCGACCGGCCGGCGCCGTCACGCACGCGCATGAGCCAGTCGAGTTCGGGAATGGACAGTCTGGTCGGCGCGGGAACGAAACCCACCACGCCGACGCCACGCCGCGCGGGACGGCCGAGCCTGTGCCCATCGTCCTCCAATATCGGCACGAACGGATCGGCCCCATCGCCGTCCGGTTCCATGCCATCTGCTTCCGAACCGTCGTATTCGTCTTCATCGTCGACGGACATTCCCACCTCTTTTGAAAAGACGGAAGATGGGCGGGAGGAATCCCGTGGATACGGAACCATCCCACCCATCATGGATGTGAGCCGGTCCGACATCACACGTTGTATCCGGCATGGGCCATCAGCATGCCCGCCACGACCATCAGCACGAAGCAGACGACGGCGAGCACGATGAACAGGACGGCCTTGCCTTGACGGGTCTTACGGCTCATGGCGAGAACCTTTTCCTTGGTCTTGCGGCCAACGAAGGTGCTTTTCTGTTTGACGGCCATGTACACGAACGCCTCATACAGGCATGAGGCGGCGACGACCATCAGGACCAGGATGCAAAGAGTTGCAGCCATATGGATTCCTCCCTAGTTAGGACATGTCCCGGAATCGGCCGGCCATGCGACCGTACGGTTCCGCACAATCCACATGACACGCGGACGATATCAGACAGGGGGATTGGCGTGCCCATGCCGGTGCCGCCGGGCCGGTATCAGCAATGGCACTCCCAGCATCATGATGGAAAGGCCGGCGACCGGTGCCGCGTGGAGGATGCCACCGGCCTGCGGGAGTGTGGATTGCAGTCCGGCCCAGTCGGCGTACAGGTCGACGGTGGCGGTGGTCATCCTGCCGTACAGTGATTCGCCGGTCTTATACTCCACACCCGAACCATCCGCGGCGAGGTTCCAGCCGTGGAACACGAAGCCCTTCTTCGTCCAGCCGTCGGGCAGGCCGATGGCCTTCATGTCGAGGTTGTTCGATGCCCACACGCGTTTGACGGTCTCGTCGGTGCCTCCGTCGTTGGAGTGGAAGACGACGGTGATGACGGGCGGGGTGGGCGCCCACTGCGCGTACAGGGTCCCCACCGCGTTCTCATGGGTGAGCAGGTCCGCCACGGTCTGCTTGTCGGTGAACGATTTGCCTGTGCCGTCGGGGCGCGTGTTCCAGCCGGTGAGGCTGTAGCCGTCTCGTTGGAACGTGGCCGCGGTCAGCGCCTGGGGCGTGCCGTAGGTGAACAACTGGTCCGACATCGCGCCGCTGGTGGAGCCGTTGCCGTCGAACCGGATCCTGTAGACGGCGGGCCTGTACCGGGCGGTGTACACGGTGTCGCCGGTTATCGGCTTCGTCACGTCCTTGTCCCAGCCGGTGAACACGTAGCCGTCACGGGCGATGCCGTTGTGTGTGACCGGGTCCACCTGGGTCAGCTGCAGGTGGTGGACGACGGCCGCTCCGAAGTCGGACCATGCGCTGATCTGGGTGAATCCTTGGACCGTGCCGGAGTATCCGATGGTCGAATACCAGACCACGTCCGTGCAGACGGTCCCCTTGGCGCATCCGTAACCGGACCAGTCGCTCTGCCCGTCCAGGTCGCGTTTCAGATGGTAGCCCAGGGCGCCGCCCGCGACGGCGTTCCGGTAGTCGGCGTCCGCGTCGACCCGGATCGTGCTGTTGGCGTCCACATGGCGCTTGGCCGAAGTGGAATAGTCGTCGCGGCCGGTCTGTCTCTTGCCTTGCGCGGTGATGGCGCCGCCCCAACCGTCCGTGTTGAAGTCCATGTCCGGGTCGGCCAGCCACGTCGTGTCGGCGAGACTCGGCGCGGTGGCCATGCCGCCGTCCTTGACGCGCATGGTGGTGATCGTCTTGCCGTCGAGGGCGGCGAACGTGACCTTGTGGTATACGGTCCTCTCGCCTTTGAAGGTCATATAGCCGCCATCCGCGCGCGCGTACGCGGCGGTGAGCTTCGACGCGTCGTAGGCGAGGCCCTTGCCGTCGTCGCCGACGAGCCGGGTACAGCCGGTGAACATCAGGTCGGAGCCGGTGACGTTGTCGACGGTCCAGTTGTCACCCACATAGATGCGGGTCACGGTGAGGTTGCGGAACATCGACGGCGTGGTGGTCAGGCTGTCGGTGTTCCAGCCTGACAGGTCGAGCGTGGACAGGCCGACGCAGTCGGCGAACATGCCCGTCATATTCAGCACGTTGCGCACGTTCCACTTGGACACGTCCAACCGGCTGAGTCTCCGGTCGTTGGAGAACATCCACGTCATGCCCGTCACGTTCGACGTGTCCCAGGCGGACAGGTCGCCCACGTCTGTGAGGTTGCGGCAGTTGTCGAACATCTGGTTCAGATGGATCGTGTTGGAGGTGTCCCAAGAGGACAAATCCAACATGGCGAGATTGGTGCAGTAGGCGAACGTGCCCTGCATGTCTCTGATCCCGCCGGTCTTCCACTTGGACACGTCGAGCCTGGTCAGGCCCGTGCATCCGTAGAACATGGCGTTGATGCCGGTCGCGTTGGATGTGTCCCAGTCGGCCACGTCGAGTCCGGTCAGGCCGCTGCAGCCGGAGAACATGTTGGAGAAGCTCCGCACTTTGCCGGTCTTCCACTTGGACACGTCCAACACGGTCAGTTTCGCGTCGTAATGGAACATCTCGTACATGCCGGTCGCATTGGACGTATCCCACTTGGACACGTCCAGTCCGGCGAGCTTGGGACACCAGAAGAACATGTAGCCGAACGTCGCCACATTGGACACGTCCCAGGCGGCCACGTCAAGCTCCGTGAGGCCCGTGCAGTTCTGGAACATGGCGTACATGTTGGTCGCGTTCGACACGTCCCACTTGGACACGTCCAATACGGTCAGGCCCGTGCAGGAGGTGAACGTGCCCTGCATGTCTCTGATCCCGCCGGTCTTCCACTTGGACACGTCGAGCCTGGTCAGGCCCGTGCATCCGCCGAACATGTTGCTTATGGTCCGGACCTTGCCCATGCGCCAGTCGGCCACGTCGAGCGTGGTCAGCTTCGCACAGTTTTGGAATGTGGCGGACGCGTAGACGAGACTGGCCGTGTTCCATGCGGATATGTCAAGCTTGGACAGTTCCGAGCAGCCTTGGAACATGTTGACGGCCTGCTGCAGGGCATGCACGTCCCATTCGGACACGTCAAGCACGGTCAGCCTCGCGCATTTGTAGAACATGCCGTTGGCGAACCAGACCCTGCCCATGCTCCACGCGGACACGTCCAGTACGGCCAGGTTCGAGCAGTTGCGGAACATGTAGCCCGTATACATGGCATTGGCCGTGTTCCAGGAGGACGTGTCCAGGGACGTGAGCCCCGAGCAGCCGTCGAACGTCGATTCGAACGTGGCCACATGCGACACATCCCAGCCGGACACGTCCAATGCGGCCAGGTTCGAGCAGTTGCGGAACATGCGGCTCGCGTTCGTCATGGAGCCGAACCGCCATGCGGACGTGTCCAGGGACGCGAGGCCCGCGCAACCGTCGAACATGCCGTCCGCGTTCGCCACATGCGCCATGGCCCATGGGATGACGGCCGTCTTGAGGTCCGCGCAGTTGGAGAACATGCCGTTGACGGCCGTGGCCGCGTCGCCGACGTCGGACAGGTCGATCGACTCGATGCCCGACCTGGAGAACGTGTTGGCCCAGCCTGTGATCCCGTCGGCGTTCAGGACGCCCTTGAACGACACGCTTCCCAGTCTCGTGTCGTTGGCGAACGCGGAGTCCATGCTTTCCAAATCGGCCATGTCCAGATTCGCCAGATCGACGGATTCCAGCTGGCTGTATTCGGGATCGGTGGTGTTCGCGGAGGCGAACGCGTGACTCAGCGTCGACGAGGTTTTGACGCCCGGATCGAACGACACGGACCTGATGTAGGCGGCGTACCGGTACCACGGCCAGTCGGACGCGTTCGCGCCCGTGGGCAGCGTGCCCGACGTCCCGTCGGCCGGCGTGACCGTCAGCCGCATGTCGGGGGTGACGTAGAACAGGCAGGTGCCCGCCGTGCCCGACGCCAACGCGTCCGACGGCACGACGGCCGACCGGACCTGCAGGTCGGCCGCGGTCAACGGTTCAGGCTCCGCGACCTCGGACCGTTTCGGAGCGGGCGCCGACGACCTGTCCAATGCCGTGGATGCTCCGGACTGCGATGCCTCGTCGGCGTGGGCGGTGCGCACCGCGAGCATGGACGGGGCGAGTCCGGACAGCATGCCGGCCAGAACGGCAAGGATGGCCAGTTTGCGGGTGATGCGCTTCAGCATGTCACATCACCCGCCTTGCATGGCTCAGCCCAGCCTGCGCCGGCGCATGAGGACGAATGGGATGGCGAGGATAAGAAGCCCCCCCCCCAGGATTGTTGTCAGATTATGGGTCATGGTTCCTCCACTCCAAGGCAGGGCGGTCTCGGGTAGGCGCTGCCATTGCGCGTACAGGACGCCGGTCGCGCCGTCGTGCGTGAGCAGGTTCGTCACGGTCTGCTTGTCCGTGAACGCCTTGCCCTTGCCGTCCCCGCGCGTGTTCCAGCCGGTGAAACGGTAGCCCTCGCGCGTGAACGCGTTCGCGGTCAATGTCTGTCTCCGGTCGTACGTGTGGCTTTGTTCGGCCATGGCGCCGGTGCCGCCGTTCGCGTCGAACCGGACCTTGTAGACGGCTGGCCTGTATTGGGCCGTGTACACGGTGTCGCCCTCGACCGGCTTCGATGGGTCCTTGTCCCAGCCGGTGAACACGTAGCCGTCGCGGGCGAGACCGTTGTGCGTGGTCGGGTCCACCTGGGTCAATTGCATGTGGTGGACGGTGGCGGTGCCGTAGCCGTTGAATCGGTCATTGGCTATCTGCACCCAGGGCTCGATCGTCTGGGAAGAGGCGAGTCCGGCCGTGAGAACGGCGTCCACTTCGCATTGCCGCCCATTCGGACAGGTGTCCCATCCCTGATAGGAATTGCTTCCGTTGTTGATGTTGAAGCCGATTCCCGAGCTCTTGGCGGCATTCGTGGCATTCGCTTCCGAATAGTCGGCATCCGCCTCGACATGGATGGCCGCATTCGCACCGACGGTCTTGCCGTTCGCCCTGGTGTCGCGGCTATTGACCGTCAGGCCGTCCTTGGTGAATGTGGGCGAACCATGCCACCAATCGTCGCGCCATCCGTCCACGTTGTCGAAGTTCATGTCCGGATCGGCCAGCCACGTCGTGTCGGCCAACGCGGGCACGGTCGGCGTGGTCCCGTACTTGGCCGTGCCCGACGTGATGGTCCGGCCCCGCCAGTCCCTGAACTCCGTCTTATATGTGTTCGCCTCCCACTGGGTATACAGGGTCAGGGTGTCGCCCTCGGCCGGGTACGCTACATCGGCGCCCGCCTGGTAGGCGGTGCCGGTGCCATCGGCCTTGGTGTTCCAGCCGGCGAACGTGTGGCCCTTGCGCAGGAAGACGCCGGCCTCGGCGGTCGTGGCGGTGGTGCCGGGGTCCCCGACCTTCGTGAACGCGTCGCCGTCTCCACCGTTCGGATCGTATCGGATGGCGGACTGGCCAGCGCCGATGGCGGGGTCGATGGTCTTCGTGGTCAGGGTCCGGCTCCTGTACGCGTATTCCGTTCCCCGCGTCTCGACGGATACCCTGTTGGGGACGCTTTCGTCCTGGAAACGGACGTAGAAGGTCGTCTGCGCCGCCTGCCATATGTTCCCGGTGTTCCTCTGGAGCTCCAGGGTCGCGGGGTCGGAGCTGTCGGGCGTCTTCAGCGAATTGGCCAGTCCGGGAAGTCGGGATCCGATGTTGTAGGCGATGTCCCATGAGCCGTCCTTCCGTTCCATGACGGCGACGGATCCCACGGGCAGATTCGCCACCGCCTTGTCGTAGGTGGATATGTCCACGTCGCTCTTCCATGAAAGACGGAAGACGCCCGTGCGGACGTCCAGGTAGCCGGGGGTTCTGCCGTCGACCGCCTTCAGGACGAACGCCCCGTTATTGCCGTTGTTGGACACGTCCAGGCTTGTGATCCGGCCTGATTCGGGGATGATGCGAGCCCAGCCGACCTGCGATTCCGTTCTGATGCCGGACGTGTCCGGACCGTCCATGATGGAGCGCATCGTGCCGCAGTTGAGGAACCATTGGTTGACCTCGATGCTGTTCCCCTGCACTTGGGGGACCCATTCCCCGTTGCTGTTCGACGCGCATGGCGTGTTGGCCTGTGGCCGGCTCGCGAACGTGTATGCGGACGACGAGCCTATCCTCCATGTGGACGTCTTCGATTCGGGTGTCCACCTCCACAGTTTGTTCGTCGCGGCCAGGTCGCAGGAGTAGGAGCCCAATGCCGTCGTTCCGGTACGGGTCAGCTTCAATATGGTGTTGTCGCCGTCGGCGTTGGATACCGTGAACACGGCGTTTCCCTGCCTGTCGAGCAATGAGGGCGGCAGGGTCGTCCTGGAGAACAGGTTGGGTCCGAAATGGCTGCCGGACGCCGACGTGGCCTTGACCAGGACGGTATCGCCCTCCCGGAGCGCGCCGATGTCGTCGATGCGCAGGCGGACGGTCGCCGTCACCTGCAGGCCGTCCGACGCGGTGGTCTGGTCCGACAGTTCCCTGCCGTTCGCGTCCGTGACGCCGACCCAGCTCGCGTCCCCCACGTCCTTGATGTTATACGTCGCGGCCGCATGCGCCGACGGCGCCACGAACGCGCCCAGCAGGCATGCCAGGGCGGCCAGCAGGCTTATGAGACGTTTCATTTCAGCTCCTATGCTCCTTCGGGCGGAAAGCATCATCGGTGTGCCGGCAGAGGCGTTCAGGGTCGCGTCGCGTCACGGCCAGGCCGGCCAGGAATGTGATGCCGCAGCATGCCAGGGCTCCGTCCCGTATGGTTTTCGAGTCCGTTTCCCGGGTTTCGCTTGGGGTTGGCGTGTATCGTTCGCCGGTGACGAGCAGTCGGCGGCTGTTGCCGGTGTCCGTGCAGGTCACGAGTGTGGCGAGGTCCCTGCCCGGTTGGATGCGCAGGGCGTCCGTGTCTTTCGGACTGGTGATCCGGATGCTGGTGATGCGGTAGTGCAGCACCCGGCCGTACACGCCGATTGTGAACGTCTGGCCTTTCCTGAGCTCGTCGAGCCGGGTGAACAGGGTCCTGCCCTCCATGTTCGTGTGCCCGCTGATCACGGTACGCGTATTTCTCCCGCCCACGGGCAGTGACGTGCCGTGCACGTGGCCGAGCCCATCGTCCAGGACGTCCGCGCCGGTGCCGTGCCGGATGGGCAGCTCCACGCCGATCGCGGGGATGGACAGCACGCCCATGGTGCCCGTGGCATCCAACCGCAGCAGGCTCTGGTATTCCGTGTCGTCAGTGAAGTCCGCGTCGCGTGTGCCGTCCGCACGGATGATCTCGCCGATCTGCACCTGTTGGGCGGCCAGCAGGCGGTTGTACTCGTCGGCGGCTTCGAGCCGCGCGTCCGTGTCCGTGGCCGTGGCGGCCGACACCTGGGCGGCCTGTGCGGTGGCCGTGAGCCTGCCGTCGGTCACCCATTGGTTCAGTGGGGGGGTGCAGATGATGGCGAGTCCTCCGATGACCAGCAGTGTGGCGAGCAGCGTGTAGACGCGGGAGACGATCCGGTCCCGGTGTTCGAGCCGGCGGCGGCGCGCCTCGGCGCGTCCGCCCGACACGATGGTCCAGTAGTCGTCTTCCCGCGTCATGAGTCAATGCCTTCCCGTCAGAGGGTGTGGGCCTCGCGGCGGCGCTTGGACTGGACGGTGAGGTAGGCGACGCCACCGGCCATGGCGATGACGACCACGCCGATCATGGTGTTGCCGAGCAGGCCGCCGGTCTGCGGCAGTTCGGTCAGGGCGTCGATGTTCCTCACGGTGATCGTGTACTCGTTCTTCGAAGTCGGCTGGCCGGAGATCAGCTTGTTCGCATCACCGTCCACGGTTACGACGCCCGCATCCGTGATATGGAAGTTGAACGTGGCGGTCACAAGGCTGGTCATGTTGTCCGGGACCTTCGACTCGACCATCTGGTAGTCGCCCGCGCCCAGGCCGGCGATGTTGACCTGACCGTTGTCGCCGGTGAGGAATTCGGTGGCGTCCTTCTGCTCGGCCACGTACGACCAGCTGCCGCCGGTCTGCTTCATCCACTTGTTGGTGTTCGTGTCCTTGATCTTGAAGCCCGCGCCGGCCAGTGTGGTCTTGCCGTCCCAATTGGTCTTCTTCACGTTCAGATCGTATGCGCTCACGGTGGCTGTGTCGTTGGTGTCCACGGTGGTGGCGGCCTGAGCCGTGCCGTCGTATTGGGTGCTGGCCAAGGCGACCGTGTTGCTGGCCTGCTTGGCGCGGGTTGCGTTCGTGACGGTGGCCTTGTAGGTGACGGTCACCTTCTTGTTCTCATACTGTTTGACGAGATTCTGGTCGAACGTGGCGGTGAAGCCGTTGGTTTTCACGACGGTCGGTTTGATGGCGGTCTGGCCGACCTTGAACACGGGGTCGCCGGACAGGGTCAGTCCGTCCATCGTGTCGGTGACGACCATCTTCACGGTGTTCTGCTTGTTGCCCAACGTGAACTCGTATTGGAAGTCCACGGTGTCGCCCACGTTCCACGAGGCGCTCGACGCGGCGTTGCCCGCCTTCGAGTCGATGAGCGTGGCCTTGTCCTTGCGGTCGTGGGACACCTTCTTGTCGATCGCGACGGTCTTCGACTTGATCGTCAACGCGCCCAACGTGACACCGTTCAGGGTCTTTGAACCTTGGATGGGCGTGCCGACGATCATCGGACTGCCCGCGGAATCCACGATCAGATACAGACCGTTCGGCAGGTCGGCGACGGTCATCGTGGCGCCGGAACCGGTCACGGTCTTCGTGACGGTCGGCGCCTTGCCGTCCGTTCCGGCCGTTGAGGCCGTGGCGGCGAGCTGTTTGGCCGCCTCGCGCAGCTGTCCCTGCACCGTGCCGGTCGGCTCGCCGTCCTTGCCGACGTGGGCCAGGTCGCCGGCCGCGTCGAAGCCCTGCAGGTCGGCGATGCCGGCCTTGGCGTTGGCGGCGGCGATCCACTTGTCGGACGCGTCGTCGATCTTGTTCACGGTCAGGGATTTCACGTCCGTGTCGCCGTTCGCGGTGATGTCGCCGTAGGAGCCGAGACGGTAGAAGTCGAACGTGTGGCCGGTCAAAGTGTTGCCTTGGGCGGCGTTCAGCGTGATGGATGCGGTGCCGGTATCGCTCGTGGTCGGCGTCTCGACGGCCATGGCCGTGCCGGCCAGTCCGAGTGTGGACAGGCTCGCGGCCGCCGCGCACATCGCGGCGAGACGTTTCAGGTTCGTGTTCTCCATTGGATATCCTTTCTTGTTGTGGAGGCGGGGGATGCGACGGTCCTTGTCGGCCGGGGAGGCGTCCCCGCTAGTCCACGTGGCCGGTGTCAGCGGGCCGGCTGATATCCGTGTCCGTGTGGGTATGGCGGATTTCTTCCATACGCCGGTCGGCGCGTGCCGCGACGACGCACATGCTCCATGCCATCAGCAGGCCGAGGAGCCAGAAGACGGCGATGATGATGATTACGCCCATCGTGTTCCCTCCTTGCATCGGGGATTCTCGTTCCCTGTGCCGTTCTTTCCACATGCACCACGTCCGATACCGTTACGGGGGTGATTGTGAGGGCGTGTGGCGTGTGGAGCCGGTTTTCCTTTTTCGTTTCCGAACGTCGTTGGACGGGAGGCATGAGGGCCGCAGGGATATGAGGAGCGCAAAGGGAGGAAAAAACGGCCGGAACAGGTTCGGGAAACCCTTGTATGGGTTTTCCGTCGTCCTGTTCCGGCCGTCTGTAGGATGGTATCGGATGTTCGGTTATGTTCGGGATGCGGTCTCGCTGGCTTGATCATGCCGGAAGCCGTCAAGACCTGCGAAGAGGGTCAGACCAGGCCGATGCCGGGATCGTCCGGCCGCGTATCGTCCGGAATATCGGCCGGGTCCGGCGGTTGGAGTCCTGGGGTCGGGTCGTCCAATCCATGGTCGGGATGCAAACCGATCATGTGGGGCGCGGCGACGTCCCTTTGATGTCTGATGATCGGGAGCCGGCCACGCAGCAGGCCCGTGATCCGGTCGATGAGCATGGGGGAGAGGCGCTGGTTGGTGGAAAGCTGTTCGTGGACGATGTCGGGCACGTCGTCCAAAACACTGAGATCGTACCTGTCCCAATCGTCGATGAGGGACAATTGCCAGTACGCGTTGTCCTCCTCTCCCCATTGGTCGGTCCAGAACGGTTTCGTCCGGTAGTCCCCGTTGTCCATGGCGTCGGGATCCATGCCGTTCCACAGGCTCGCTCCGCTGTCGTAGATCGGGGCGGGACGGATGGCGAAGGATTCCACGTCCCTGATCAGACCGAAATTGTTGTAATGCCGGTCCGTGTTGCGTAGCAGGAAGTCGAGGAACAGGAAATCATCCGTGGCGTGCATGATCGTGTCACGGTCGACGCCGAGCCGTTGGCAGGCCTCCACCCAGATGTCGCGCCGTTCCCGGTATCCTCCCTTCCGGAAGATCCGCATGATCTGTCCGGCGGGAATGAGCTCCTCCGTATCCGAAAGCATTTCGTCGCATGCCGACACCCTGGCCCCGTTGATCTTGCCCACACGGTATTCGACATGGTCGATGCCAAGCAGGCGGGCCGTTTTCCACGCTATCCGCTCGTTGTCGGGCTCCTGGCCGGACCGTCCCGCCTTGATGAGGGTCCTGACGCCGTCGTCACGGATGATCCACCGTTTGGGCAGGTCTCCGGCGCTGGTCACGTCCGGCGTGTTCACGTCGCCGATACGGGATGAGTCGCCGGTGAACAACGCCTTGCCGAGCCGTTCGTCGAAATCGTTGTGGAAGAAGTTGAGGTCCTCCCAACGTAGAGTGTCCATGCCGGCGGGACGGATCCAGTACTGGTCGGACAGGCTCAATCCCATGGAACGGTCGAGCAGTTCTTTTCCGGAGGGGATGCCCGTGGCCATGAGCAGCGTGCGCAGACCGTCCCTTGTGGCGGGGATTCCCCGGGACCGCCACCATGCGGTCACCGAATCACTGTCGGGTCGGGGCTGTCCATCCACGTACATGCCGACCGGTACACGGCTCGGATCGAACACGTCACCCACTTCGAGGATGAAACCCGCGTTCGATGAGTACGCGAATTCCAGTACCGGATGGTTCCGGCACATCAGTACACGGTTCATTTCAAATAGCATCGGACCCCGCGATTATGGTGGATGGATTCATTGCTTCCCGTTTCCCATGGTAGCAACGTGGATGTCCTTCGTTCATGTGGACGTTCCAGGGGAAACGGACGGCCGGAACAGGTTCGGGAAACCCTTATATGGGTTTCCATCGTCCTGTTCCGGCCGTCTGTAGGATGGTATCGGATGTTCGGTTATGTTCGGGATGCGGTCTCGCTGGCTTGCTCATGCCGGAAGCCGTCAAGACCTGCGAAGAGGGTCAGACCAGGCCGATGCCGGGATCGTCCGGCCGTGCATCGTCCGGAACATCGGCCGGATCCGGCGGTTGGACATCCTGGCCCGGAGCATCCATGGCGATGGAGCCGTCCGTGGTTTTCGGATCATGACGGAGCCGTTCGACAAGGTCGATGAACGTGCGTTCCTCCTGTTCCACGCAGTCGAACAGGATGGAGCAGAACGGTTCGGGATCACCGTCGACCTGCCAGGATTCGAGACCCCGGGCGTAAACACGTCCGGCGTCATGCTTGATCGCCACGGGACGGTATCCGTTCTCCAACAGCATGAGGTTGAGCAGTTGCCGGCCGGTCCTGCCGTTGCCGTCCATGAATGGATGGATGTTTTCGAACATCGTATGGAACGCCGCGGCCTTGAGCAACGGGTGCGCGTCGCTTCCGTTCAGCCCGTCGATCAGGGCTTGCAGGTCGTCATGGATCTCCAACGGGTCGGCGGTCTTGACGCGGGTCGCGGTGATTCTCGCCAGATATCCGTAAGGACGGAACGTGCCGCGTGCGAACGGCTGCAGGTCCAATGCGGTCACCTCGTGGATCCTTTGGATCAGTTCCGGGTCGAGTTCACGTCTTTCGGAGGCGTATTCGCGGACGTAGGCCATGCCGTCGGCGACGCCGCGCGCCGCGAACACGAAACGTGCCGGGGAATCCGAGGGCACGAATTCGCCTTCCAATACGAGGGATGTGTCCTGAAGAGTCAGGGTCGATCCTTCGATGGCGTTTGAATTGTAGGTGTATCTCACGAGCCAGTCGCGGTCGTAATCGGATAATGCCATGGTTTCGACGCCATCCAACGGTTCCAGTGAGAGGGCGTGGGCGCGCAGGGTGTCGATGAGGTCCAGTCGGGTGGTGATTTCCGGAATCCGTTCAAGTTTGGCGAGGATGCCGGGCATGTCGTCGATATGTTGACGCAGTTGCGTGTTGGGCATGGTTTCTCCTTCTTTGGCTTATTTTACCGAACCGTGGTGGATCTGGGTCCTGAGAGAGAAACGGCCGGAACAGGGTCGGGAAACCGTCATGTGGTTTTCCGTCGTCCTGTTCCGGCCGCCTGTTTGTTGGAGGGGGAATTGGGTCAGCGCATGCCGTGGCGTGCGGTCACGTCCATGCGGCGGCGTTTCAGGTCGAGCGTGGCGGCGCCCATGCCGGCGAACGCGACGACGGCGAGGATGATGCCGTTCGTGTCCGCGCCGGTGGATGCCATGACCTTGTCGGCCTTGGCGGCCGCTTCGACCGTGGCCTGCTGGGCGGCGTTCAGACTGGTCTGGCCGGCATTGTCGTCATGCTTCGGGTTGGCGGCCTGCTGGGCCGTCTTGAGCGCTGCCTTCGCGGTCTCGTAGTCGCTCTTGGCCTGGGCTTCGACCGTCTGGGCCTGCTTGAGGTCGGCCTGCGCCTTGGCGAGGATCGTCTTGGCCTGGTCGAGCGCGTCCTGTGCTTCCTTGACCTTGGCCTGCGCGGTCTTGACGGCTTCCGTGTCCTTCGCGTCGCTCTTGGCCTTGGCGAGGAGTGCCTGCGCGTCGGTCAACGCCTGCTGCGCGTTCCTGACCGCGGTTTCGGCGTCCGTTTCGGCCTGCTTGGCCTTGTCGGCCTCGTTCCTGGCGGCGTCGTATGCCTGGGTCTTCGCGTCCAGGTCGGCCTGCGCGGCGGCGAGGGCCTGGGTCCTGGCCGCGAGGTCCGTCTTGGCGTTTTCGAGGTCCTTGACCTGTTGGGCGGCCTTGTCGCTTTCCTTCTTGGCCTGCTCGTACGCGGTCTGGGCTTGGGTGAGTTCGTCCTGCGCGGTCTGCTTGGCCTGCTGGGCCTGGTCGGCTTCGCTCTTGGCCTGGTCGTATGCGGTCTGGGCCTTGGCGAGGGCGTTCTTCGCGTCGGTCAGCACGTCGAGACGCGTGTCGGCGGCGGTCTTGTCCTGTTCGGCCTGCTTGACGTCCGTGTTGGCCTTGTCGAGCGCGGCCTGGGCTTGGGTGAGACGCGTCTGCGCCTGCTCGTCGGCGGATTTCGCCTGGTCGTACGCGGTCTGCTTGGCCTGGCGGTCGGTTTCGGCGGTGGTGAGGCTGGCCTGCGCCTGCTCGTCGGCGGATTTCGCCTGCTCGTACACGGTCTGCGTTTCTGCGGCCTTGCGGGTCGCGTCGGCGAGCAGCTGCGTGGTGCGTGCGGATTCGTCTTGCGTGTCCTGCAGGTAGGAGGTGGCCTTGTCGAGCGTGAGGACGGCGGACGCGTGGGCCGTGTTGGCCTTGTCGAGCGCGGTCTTGGCGGCCTCGACCTGCTTCAACGCGTCCTCGTACGTGGATTGCGCGGATTTGATCTGGTTGACGTACGCTTCGACCTTCGCGCGGTACACGCTGGCATCGAACACTGTGTCGGTGGAGCTGTGGAGGAACCATTCGTTGAGGAATTCCTGCGAGGACGCGCCGTTGCCGTAGCTGCCGGTGCTGTATCCGCTGTACGCCATGCCGGTGGAGACGTAGTCGGTGGAGACGATGTTGAGGTAGTGGCCGATCTGCTGGTACAGGTCCGGGTACTTCAGGAAAACGTCGTACGGGGACAGCTTGGCGAGGTCCGGATAGTCGCCGGACTTCACGGCCGCGTCGTAGGTCTCCTTCTCGGCCGTGTACCAGCCGTCGTACGGATCCCAGTCGGCGGTGCCCCATGCGAGGTTTTCGCCGGCGTCGTACTGGTAGTTGTGGTTGTCGTGGCCGGGCTGGGCGGCGTAGTTGGCCTGGACCATGGCCATCGCCATCGCGGTCTCGGACACCTTCAACGGTTCCAGACCATGGTCGGCGCGCAGCTTGTTGCATTCGTCAATCATGTCGAGGGCCTTGAGCAGGTTGTCGAGGCTGGTCGCGTCGTCCTTCGCGCCGATGTGCGTGTATTCCAGGTACTGGGACACGCTGTCGTCGGTCAGATACTTGTACGCCTGTTCGGCCTTGTTGGTCTTGAACCATCCGGCCGCGCCCTCGGCCTGCGCCTTCGCGGCCTCGTCCGCGGCCTGCTTCGCGGCGTCCGCGGCGGCCTGCGCCTTGTCGTACGCGTCCTTCGCGGCCGCATACTCGTCCTTGGTCCTGTCGGCCTGCGCCTGCGCGTCCTTCACGGCCTGTTCGGCCTTGTCGAGCGCGGCCTTCGCCTTGTCGTTGGCGGTCTGGGCGTCCTTCACGGCCTTCGCGTCCGTGTTCTTCGCGTCGGCGGCCTTGTCCAGGGCGGCGGAGGTCTTGTCGGCCTTCTCCTGGGCGGCGTCCTTCATGTCGTTCGCCTTGTCGAGCGCGGCCTTCGCCTGATCGGCCTGGGTGCGGGTCTTGTCGGCCTCGGATTTCGCGGTGGCCTCGGCGACGGTGGCTTGGGCCTGCGCGGTCTTAGCGTCCTTCACGGCCTGGTCGGCCTGCTTGGCCTTGTCCTGCGCCTCCTGGATCTTGGCGGGATCGTTCGCGTCGCCCGCGATGCGGGTGGCCTCGTCGAGCAGGCTCTTCGCCTGGTCGGCCTTCTGCTGGGCCTGCTTCGCGGCGTCGGATGCCTGGTCGGCCTTCGTCTGGGCTTTGCCGAGCGCGTCCTGCTTCGCGGCGGTGGTCTGGTCGAGCTTGGTCTTGTCGGTCGAGTCGACCTTCCGCTGCGCGTCCTTCACGGCCTGGTCGGCCTGTTCCTTGGCCTTGGCGGCGTCGTCACGGATGGACTGGCTGTCGTTCATGGCCTTCTTGATGGTCTCGGCGTTCTTCGCGCTCTGGTCGGCCTTGTCCTTCGCGGCGGTGAGGCTGTCGTGGGCCTTGTCGAGATTGGTCTGGGCCTGGTTGACGCCCGTCTGGGCGGCGGCCACGTTCGGATCGTTGTTGATGGTGGTCTCGACCTGCTGTTGCGCCTGCTGCACGTTCTGCTGGGCCTGCTGCACGCCGGTCTGGGCCTGCTGGACCTGCTGCTGGGCCTGCTGGGTGCCGGCCGTGGCCTGGTCGAGGCTGGTCTTCGCGTCCGTGACGGCCTGCTGGGCCGCGGCGACCTGGTCCTGCTGGGGCTGCGTGGTCGGCTGGGCCGCGGCCTGCTCGACGGCCTGCTGGGCCTGTTCGACCGGGGTGGTCGCGGTCTCGTCGGCCATTGCCGGCGCGGCGATGGTGCCCGCGACGGCCACGGATGCGACGGCCGTTGCGAAAGCTTTCTTGTTCATAATTCTCCCTCCAATGCCATGCCCCGTATCGGGGTCGTGGCTCCAATGGAAACATCCCTGCGACGTTTCCGACAACCATTCCACGTGCCCCCAATCCGATATCGGCGCCATCGGCGTGTCGCGGTCGCGGAGGCATATGGCGCGCATACCCACCAGTCTACCCCCGCATGAGGCGGTGCCGGCGGGTGGGCGTCTACCGTTTCATGCCGTGACGTCCGTACGGACGGACGCGTGGCCTGGACTCGACCATCGCCACGGGCATGCCCGCGAGCAATGCCACACCGGACACGAGCAGCGGGCGCGCGTCACGGCCGGTGGTCCTGGGCGCGTCCTCGGGATAGGGCGCGTCGTCCGGCATGCTCACGCGTTCGCCCGTGACGAGCAGCCGATACGTGTTCAGGAAGATCGGAGTGCAGGTGACCAGCGTCACCAGGTCGCGTCCCGGCTGGATGCGCACGTCGCGCAGATCGTCCGGATCGACCTTGCGGATGCGTTCGACCTTGTAGGCGAGGGTCTGGGCTGCGACCCTCACGTAGAACACGTCACCCTTCCTCAATTCGGTGAGCCGGGTGAACAGGGCTTTGTCGGCCACTCCCGTATGTCCGGTGATCACACTGTGGGTGCTTTGCCCGCCGACGGGCAGGCTGGTGCCGTGAAGGTGTCCCGCACCGTTCTCCAACGCGTACGCGTCGGCCCCGTGGCGGACGGGCAGGTCCACGCCGATGGACGGGATCTCGATGGTCGCCATGATCCCGTCGCCGAAATCCAGCAGGTTCTGGTATTCCGTGTCCGATTTGAACCCGAAATCACCATCGATGGTCCCGTCCTTGCCGGACGTCTCTCCGATGACATGCGGCGTGGCGGCGAGCCTCCGGTTGTACTCGCGGGCCTTGGCGACCATGCGCGCGTACTTCTCGGCGGAATGGTCGTCCTTCGCGGCCAGGGCGGACGATTCGGCCGCCCTGCGGGCCGCTCCGGCCTGTTCCACGCCAAGCCAAGCGAACGTGCCCACGCCCGCCAGGCAGAACACGACCGTGACGGCGATGAGCGCGCGGAACACGCGTCTCGCATGCCGTGCGCGTATGCGGCGCAGGCGCCGCATACGACGTCCCTCCGAAGCACGTTCACCCTCGATGATCCAATCCCAATCCATAACGTCCATACCTTTGCCACGATCCGTTCCACGAATATCGGCGGCAGCGTCAGGATGAGCAACGGGAAGGGCCGGCGTCCGGACCATTCCGCCCACGTCCGAATGGAGTTGGTGGATGGCCGTCCGCCGGCCCTTCCGTCACCGGGTTCCGGTCACTCGTCGTCCGGCATGCCGTGTCCGTTCATGCGTCTGGTGAGCATGACGGTCGAGCCGATGCCGAACATGAGCAGCAGGACGCCGCCCGCGATGGCGATCGGCAGGCCGATACCGCCGGTCGGCACGAAGTTCTCGTGGTACGGCACCCAGATCGCGTACAGGGTGATGTCCTTGTCCTGCAGGGCGATCCGCGACCCGTCCGTGTACACGGTGCCCTGGTCGTTCGGCTGGGTGTTCCAATGCTTGAACAGGTACAGGCCGTCGTGTTTGAACGACTTGGACGTGTCACCGGGAATGGTCACATCCGAATACTGCCAGCCGGTCGTGTTCGGATGCGAACCGGTGCCGCCGTTCGCGTTGTAGATCACGTTGGCCTGCAACCGCTGCCAGTGCGCGTACACGGTCACGCTGCCCGTCAACGGCCTGGTCCAGTCGTACAGGCCCGCATTGTCCTGCGGTCCCGTGTACCAGCCGAGGAACCTGTAGCCGCGGATCTTCGTCGTGTCGCCCGCCCGCCAGCCGGACCCGTCCGCCGCGGCCGTGTTGTAGGGCACGGAGACGGACGCCGGGGTGGACGGCATCTGACCGGTCCACGTGTTCGGCTTGTTCGTGTCGTAGGTGAGGACCGGGTTGCCGACCCATACCGCGTACACGGTCATGCCGCCCTCGACCATCGTGACCTGGGCCTGCGCCTGGGTCGCGTTCCGGTTCTGGTTCCAACCCAGCTGGGTGTGGCCCGGACGGGTCAGCATGCTGGAATCCCAGCAGTCGTCGTCCTTCGCCAACGTGGCAAGCGTGATCTTCTGGCCGGCTGGATAGTAGACCTGGCAGCCGGACACCACGTCCGTGCTCGTGTCGATGGTCCTCACAGTCACGCTGCCGTCCTCATGCGTGGTGGTGCGCTGCACGAGGTCCGACACCTTGCCGTCGGTCTCGTCCGTCACCGTCCTCACCGTTCCGGCGGTCTTGGCCTTGGCGGGCTGGACGGTGTTCTCCTTGCCGTATTGGCTGGAGGGTACGCTGCCGGTCGCGTCGTCCGCGTTCTTGTCGTAGGCGAGCGGGTAGGCGAGCTTGAAGCTCAGGTCGTCGATCACGGAGTCGGCGTTGCCGTTCTTGTCGACGCCACGGTAGGCGAATACGGTCTTGCCGCCGGTTGCGACATACGTGCCGGAATACGTCTCCCAATCGTCGGAGTGGTTCCATGCGGGGTGGTCGCCCTCGGTGGAGTCCACCGAATCGGAGTGCGTGGTGACGACCGTGCCGACCTTGCCGATCCTGTCACCGTATTTCGCGCCGGTGCGGGACACGTTCATGCGGCTCATCTCCAACGGCCGCAAATGGTCCTTGTCCGGTCCGACGAGCACCTGCACGCTGCCCGCGTTGCCCTTGGATCGACCCGAATGGCGGATGCTCACGGTGTATGCCACGCCCGCCTGCGTGTCGATGGTCTGGCCGATGGTACGGCTGCCATGCACGTCCGCGCACACATTGCCGTCCTTCTCCCGGTGAAGCTCGAACGCGGCGGTCTTATGGTCGCCGCCGGTCAGCTCTTGCCAGCCGAACGTCGCCTGGCTCAGTCCGGCGACCTGCTGCCCCGGCTGGGCGGGGTTGATGTAGTCGTAATACGACCACGCTTTGCCTTCGGCGGGATTCACATACATCCAGTGCAGTCCGCCGTCATTGAGCTTCGAATAGTCCGGCACGTTGAAGCCCGGATTCACGGTCAACGACTTGGACGAATCGTCGTCCGCGACGGCCTTCACGGTTCCATTGGTCTTCGATTCGGCGGGCTGGACGGTGTTCTCCTTGCCGCGCTGATTCGACGGGACGGAACCGGTCGCGTCCTGCGCGTTCTTGTCATAGGCGAGCGGGTAGGCGAGCTGGAACTGCACGTCGTCGATCAGGTTGCCGGAGACGCCATCGATGGAGCCGAGCGCCTTGAACGTGAACCGGGTCACGTCCTGTCCGGCGGGGATGGTGACGGAACCCTGGAACTTGTCCCAACGGCCCAGCCAGCCGTCGCTGTTCGGCGCGTTCACCGTGGTGGACTTCTCGCCGATCCGGTTGTTGTTCCGGCTGGCGATCCTCGTCATGGTGACGGGCTGCTCGTGGCCGGGCACGCCGACGAGGATCTGGATCTTCTCGTTGGAGCTGATGCTGCCGTTGCGATGCGCGTAGCGGAGCTTGACGGTGTACACGGTCGGCACGCTGTGCGCGGTGTCGATGTCCTGGTACAGGTACGTGTTGGCCTGCGATGCGGTGATCTCGGCGTACATGTTGTCGTTCGCCTTGGAGCGTTGGATCTCGACGATGCCGCCGCGCCCGTCGACCCTGGTGTCGGTCTGGTTGGACTTCCAGCCGAACCTGGCGGCGTCGAACCCGTTGAGGTGGACCCAGTGCTTGGACGCCTCGCCCTTGCTGTTCAGCGCGCCGCTGATCTCCACGTCGCCGTGCGCCGGGTCGACGTTGGCGAAATTGTATTTCGCGCTCATCTTGGACTGGCTGACGATGTTCCGCCAATCATGGTCGAAGTCGCTGTTGACGAGCTGCTTCGGCAAGCCGTTGGCGGCGTATTCCACCACATCATCATCCGCCACGAGCTTCACGCTGCCGGAGGTCTTGTCCTTGGCGGGCTGGGTGGTGTTCTCCCTGCCGCGCTGGTTCGACGGAACCTCGCCGGTGGCATCCGAAGCGTTCTTGTCGTAGTCCAGGCGGTATGCCTTGTCGAACACGATGTCGTCGAGCACGTTGCCGTAGTCGAGCTGCTTGGAATCGATGCTCTTGAACGTGAAGCGGGTCGTGGTCTGCCCGTCGGGGATCAGGTAGGTGCCCTCGTAGGTCTCCCACTGGTCGGCGTGGTGGCGGTTGTTGCCGTTCGTGACCTTGGTGGCGATGGTCGTGGACTTCTCGTTGAGTTTATCGCCGTGCCCGTTGACGCTGGTGCGGGTCATCTCGACGGGCTGCTCGTGGCCGGGCGCGCCGATCATGACCTGCATCTTGTCGAGGTACGTGCTGTTGAGGCTGGCGTGCTTCAACCGCACCTTGTACAGGGTGCCGGGCACGGTCCTGATGTCCTGGTAGATGGCTGTGCCGGCCTCGTAGGCGCAGAGCTCCGCGTACACGTTGTCGGCGGTGGAGTCGTCGTACTGGAGTTCGACCGCGTTGGCCTTCTGCTGGACGTTGCTTCCGGCCTTCTGGGTGCTGGTCCAGCCGAACTTGGACTTGTCCCACCCGTTGATGGCGGTCCACTTCCAGCTGGAGCCATTGGGAAGGCTGGTGGCGTGCAGCGTCTTGCCCGCGTTCGGGTCGATGCTGGTCCAGCCGCCGAAGCTGTCCTTCCACTGGTCGTGGTAGTTCACGCTGAAGTCGCCGTTGACCAGATGGTCCGGCAGGCTGGCGTTGGTATCCGCGACGGTCTTGACGGTTCCGTTGGTCTTGGTCTTGGCGGGCTGGGTGGTGTTCTCCTTGCCGCGCTGGTTCGACGGAACCTGACCGGATGCATCGGCCGAGTTCTTGTCATAGGTGAGCTTGTATGCCTTGGTGAAAACCACGTCGTCCAACAGATTTCCGGTGTTGAAGGACGGCGAGTCAACGCTCTTGAACGTGAACACCGTCACATCGGAAGTGGCTACATAGACCCCCTCATAAGTCGCCCACTGTCCGTCATGGTTCCGTGACGAATGATATCCAAGCCCGGAACCCCATGAGATCTCGGCCTTGTTCGATGCGTGGGTCGAAATGGTCGTGGATGCCGTGGCCTTCCCGGTGGCGTCGAGTCCGTTCTGGGACTCGACACGGGTCATCCTCACCGGCTGCTCGTTTCCATCCGCCCCGATTAGAACCTGCATCTTGTCCAAATACTCGCTGCTCAAACTGGCATGCTTCAACCGCACCTTGTACAGGGCACCGGGCGTGGTGCGGATGTATTGGCGGATGCTGCTCTGTGCCTGATATGGAGAGAGCTCGGCGTACATGTTGCCCGTACGTGAATCCCTTTGAAGTTCGACCTCGTTCGTATGCCATTGCGAGGACCCCTCCTGGACGCCAGACGTTTTTCCGGCCTCGCTGGAATCCCATGCGAATCTATCCGAATCGAAGGTCGACGGGAGGGAGACCCATTTGGTGGGATTATCGGACTCGTAGACCATCTTGTCCTTGCGGCTGACACCCCACCAGTTCCTCTTCTTGTCACGAAGGTTCTGGCTTAAGACATCAGCTCCCGGATATTCGAAATCGCCGTTGACCAATTCGGTCGGCAATCCGTCAGAGGTATCCACGACGGTCTTCACCGTGCCGGTCGTCTTGGATTTGGCGGGCTGGACGGTGTTCTCCTTGCCACGCTGGTTCGACGGGACCTCGCCGGCGGCATCCGAAGAGTTCTTGTCATAAGTCAACTTGTAGGAACGGGAGAATTCGATATCGTCAAGATCATTGCCGGAATACCATTCCGCGGACGCGACGGATTTGAAGGTGAAACGTACCGTGGTGACCCCGTCGGGCACGAGATACGTGCCGGAGTACGTATCCCACTTCTTGTTGTCCGCGCGGTCGGACGTGGTCGGGGTTGAGATGGTGGTCATCTTCTCGCCGACCTTGTTGCCGTTCTCGGACGCGATGCGGGTGGCCTCCTGCACGGTCTCCTTGTATGGTTCGCCGATCATGACCTGCATCTTGTCCACGTAGGCGCTGGTCGCGCTGGAATGCTTCAGACTCCATTTCATCATGGTGCCCGGCGTGACCTTCACATCCTGATAGATCGCGGTGCCCTGCTGGTCGGCGGTCAGTTCGGCGAACTGGTTGTGGTGGACGGAATCGTAATTGAGTTCCACATTGCCGGCCTCGCAGCTCATACCGCCGGAATAATGCGTGTCTCCCTGGGTGGAGCTCCAGGCGAAACTCGACCTGTTCCAATTGGGAATGGCCCTGCCTGTGGTGGACATGGCGCATCCCGAACCGTATTTGCCGGTACCGGGGTTGATGGTGGCGAACCGCTTGCCCTTGTTGAATTTGTTCGAACTCGACCCCGCCAAGCCCGTCCACGACGGTACGGATGGATAGTCGAAGCTGCCGTTGACGATATGGTCCGGCAGGTTGTTCGTGTCATCGGCCGTGAGCTTCACGACGCTTTTCGTGGTCCCGGCCGCGCCGTTCGTGTCCACCGCGTTGGCGGTGCCGGCCAGGCCGGTGCCTAACGCCGCGGCCGCCGTGAGACCGGCGAGAAGTCTTGTAAGGAATCCCATTTTCCCTCATCCTTTGTGATTCATATGTGAGTTCCGTATTTTTTGGAAGAGGGCCGGGATCGTGCGGCTGACAGGAGAAAAGGCCGCACGATTCCGGCTCCCGGATCCCCGGACCTTCGCTTTCGAGGCCGGGGACGATTCGGAAAAATCAGGCGATGGCCGGACCGTCGCCCAGGTTCTCGTGGCGGACTCGGTAGGCGGCGAAGCCGGACGCGGTGGCCACGAGGATGATCGCGAACGCGCCGACCAGCATGACGGCCATGGTGGTCGCGCCGGTCTGCGGCAGCTGGGTGATGTTGTCGATGTTCTTCACCACGGCGGTCGGGGTGGTGGTCTTGCCGTCCGCGTTGGTGACCTTGCCGGTGAGTCCCGGCTGGTCCTTGCCGGTGATGGTCACGTGGCCGTCGTCGGTGATCTTGAGGGTGAAGCTCGGCTTGACGAAGCTGAAGTAGCCGGTCGGCACCTGCGTCTCCTTCACGGTGTACGTGCCGGCGCCCAGACGGGTGAAGTTGATCACGCCGGACGCGTTCGTGGAGAATTCGGTCGCCTTGGACTCGTCCGTGCCGAACGTCCACTGGTTGGAGGCCGAATCCCACGTGTACCACTGGTTCAGGCTGTCGTTGTGGATTTTGAACTTCGCGCCCTGGATGACCTTGTTGCCGTCCGCGGCGCTGATCTTCTTCAGGTTCACGTCGTAGGTCGGGACCGGGGTCTCATCGGTGCCCGGGTTCGGGGTCGGCACGTCCGGCGGGACCACGTTGGGCAGCCAGTTCGAGGTGATCAGGATCTGGTTGATGGCCTTGTTGGCCTTGGACGCGTTGACGACCTTGCCCTGGTAGGTCACGGTCACCTGCTTGCCCTGGACGGTGTCCACGAAGCTCTGCAGGCTGGTGACCTTGAAGCCGGTGCCGTCGGAATTGCCGACCTTGTCCTTGCCGATGGTGCCGAACTGGTTGGTCACGTCCGTGCCGGACGACGTGGTCGCGTGGAAGGAGCCGTCGATGTAGGTGATGCCGGTCATGTGGTCCTCGAGGGTGATGGTGTCCACGGCCAGCTTGTTCGGCACGGTGAACGTGGCCTTGAAGTCACGGGTCTCGCCGTTGGTCGCGGCCGCGGAATCCTTCCACGTGCCGTCCACGCTCTTGATCTTCTTGTCGATCTTGGTGACGTTGGTCTTGATCTGGGTGGAACCGAGGGTCTGGCCGTTGCTCATCCTGACGCTGCCGCCGATCGTGGTGGACACGAGGATCGGGATTCCCTGGGCGTCGACGACGAGATAATAGCCCTCCGGCAGGGTCAGGTTCAGACTGCCCGTGGCGGAGGTCTGGTTGGTCTTCACGGCCGCCACCTTGCTGGACGCGGCGGTGGACTGCAGGGTGCCGGCGACCTTGCGCAGCGTGTCCGAATCGGTCTTCAACCGCAGGAGCTGTTCGGCGGCGTTACGGCCTTCGGACGTGTTGTAGGTCACGCCGTTCTTGTTCAACGCGGCCTTGACCCACGCGTCGGTCGTGGCGTCCGGGGATGAGGCGCTCACGCTCTTCACGTTCGCGCCGTCCTTGACGACGTCGTTGTATCCAGCGACCTTGTACACGGTGAAGCTGTGTCCGGCGAGGGTGCTGCCGTCGCCCGCGTTCAGGGTGAGCGTGCCGTCGGCCGCGAACGCCGAGCCCGGGACGCACAACGCGGCCAACGCGGCGGCGGTCGCGCACGCGGCTGAGATCTTCTTCATATCCATACTGGATGTCTCCTTTGATAGGGATTCTTGTTTTCTGCACGGACGGCTCACGCTGCCGTGGAAGTCCGATATCGTCGGCGTCCGCTTTCGGATCGCCGGCCGGTTGCCGGATCTCTCAACCATTCCCACGTGCACATGGCCGTATGAGCGCAGATATTCGAACGGGTGGCACCCCAATAAGATGGATGGGGGCGTGGGCCGTTCTTTCGGACGAGCCACGCCGGCCTTGTACGGCATCCACGGTCCGGGAAAGGAAAAGGGCGGGATGTTGGAGAATCCTCCAACATCCCGCCCTTGGCGTCACTCATGCCGTATGGTGGATCCGAACGGTCATCGGATCATTTGGCGGCATGCACGCCGTGCTTGACGGTCGAGGTCCTGCGACGTGCGCCCAAGAGGGTCACGCCGACACCGCCGAAGGCGATGAGGGACAGCAGGACGCCGCCGATGGCCATGCCGGTCTTGGCGAGATCCTCGCGGTAGCCGCTCCAGTCGTCGGTGTTCGAGTCCACGGTGGTGTCCTCGCATAGGGTCTTGTCGCCGACCTTGACCTGCTTGAGGCCTGTCGTGTCGGACGCGTCGCCGTCGACCTTCGTGTCGGCGTCGGACTTCTCGTCGCCGGTCTGGTTGCCGTCGGTGGGCTGCTGGCCGCCGAACTGGTCGGTGACGGGGCATTCGACGAGCGGCGTGCCGGTGACCTTCACACGGTCGGTGTGCTTGCCGCCCTGCTCGACGCCCTTCAACGTGCCGGTGATGATGGTGGACTCGCCGGGCTTGAGCACGAGGGTGTCCCAATCGTCCGGATACTTCAGGTCCGTGACGTCGCCTTCGCCGGCGATGGTCCTGTCGACCATCTTGAGGTCCTTGGCGAGATACCAGGCGCCCTCACCGGTCGAGGAGTCCGTCTTGGACGTGTTGGTGATCTTGAACGCGATCTGCTGGCTGTCTCCGGCCATCTTCAACGCGTCCTTGACGTCGTCGCGGTCGCCGGCCTGTTCGCCGGAGGCCACGTCGTACTTCTCGACGTGGATCGACGGGGTCATGTCCGGGGTGCGGGTCCATACGATGTTGGACTGGAACTCCTTGTCGTTGAAGATCTCGGTGAACTGGTTCTCGACGCGTTCGGACACCTTCAGGCGCTTGCACTGGATGTACGCGCGCCAGCCGTTCTCATGCGCGTTGTCCGCGGACACGAGGGCACGGTACGCTTCGGTCGCCTCGACGGTGACCTGGCCGTTGGCGTCGGCCGTGGCGGTGAACAGTTCGCCGCCGAACTTCGAGCTGTCGAAGCCGTTGCCGGCGAGCCTGTCGCCCTTGGCGGCGAGCACCTTGCCGTCCCTGTACAGGTCGCGGGTCGCGTACACGGCCCACTGGCCCGTGTACTGGTCGAACTCGGTGTTCAGCGGATCCACGATCTTCCACTGGCTGACCTGCGGGTAGGCGCGGTCGGCCGGGATGACGGAGCTGTCGAGCTGGTAGAGGAAGGTGCGGTCCTTGTACACGCTTCTGCCGTCGATGCTTTCGCCGCCGACCTTGACGGTCACGTCCTTGGCCGGGTTGACGGGCTTGAGCGGGTTGGACACCTCGTTGGTCTCCACGGTCGTGTCGTTGGTGACCTGGATGGCCTTGTTCCTGACCGTGTACCCATCCTTGACCTTGACGACCTTGTATGGCATGACGACCTGGTAGGTCTGGCCGAGGAGGTTCTGGTCGATGGCCGGATCGTTGAGCGGATCATGCTTGCCTTTGGTCGAATACTTGGCGAGGTCCTTCGGCTGGGGGTCGCCCTTGACGGTGACGCCCTTCTTCGGGATCCACGTGTCCACGGTCTTCGCGTACACGTATGCGACGCCGTCCTTGATCTGGATGTTGAACTTTCCGGTCACGTCCTTGCCGGACTGGTCGAGCACTTCGATCTTGGATTCGTCGATGGCGACGTACTCGTCATCGAAATCGTCGGTGATGCCGGCCTTCCACACGCGGTACGCGTTGTTGGTCTGCTTCAGGTCGAGGGTGACCAGATAGTTGCCGGTATCGCCCAGCAGCATGGTCTTCCCGTCGATGCTGACGGTCGGATCGCCCTGCTCCTTGGACTGGTTGTCCTTCTTTGAAGGGTTGTGGACCGGCGGCAGGTTGTCGACGATGTTCGACGGGGTGATCATGTTGTTCAGCGTGAGCGCCCACTGGTTGGCCACTTTGCGGTCGACGGGAGCGTTCTTCGCGACGGTGCCTTCGAAACGGACCTGCACCTGCGGGTTCGTGCCGGCCTTCCAATGTTCGGCCACGTACTTGTTCGAGTACGTGATGGTGAACTTGTGCGCCGCGGCGTCCCACGCGACCGTGTAGTCGCCTTCGACGCCCATCTGCGGGTCGCTGGTGGTCAGCTGTCCGCCGGTGGCGAGGTCGGTGATCTCAAGGGTCTGCGGGTCGGGTTCGAGATACTGGTCGTACACGTCGGTGTCCTGGATGGACACGATCCGGTATCCGAGGTCGGCGGGCAGTTTCGGCTGCGTGGTGAGACGGTATTCGACCTTCTGGCCCGGATACACGACCTTGTCGTCGGCGTCGTTGTTCGCGCCGCCCTGGCTGCCTTCGGCGATGACCTTCTTCTTGACCGGTGGGACGTAGCCGCAGATGTGCGGTTCGTTGGTCGGCTGGGACTCGTTGTTGACCTTCTCGGAACCCGAGTTGGTCAGCTTGGAGCCGTCGGGATTCTCGCAGAACGTGAGCTCGTCGCCCGCGGCCTTCCTGAAGTCCTTGCGGACCTGGGCCGCGCCCTTGCCGTTGGCGAAGTTCACCACGCCAGGCAGGAGCAGGCTGATCTGCTTCGGATTCTTCAATCCGGCCTGCGCGGCACGGTACTCCGGCTTCGCGGTCGCGGTGACCTTGGTGCCCTGGACGGTGATGTCGAACCGGTCGGTCACATCCCTGCCCTTGTTCGCGATGTCCGCGACGGAGGATGCCGCGTCGGTCGTGGCGTCGGCCTCGTACACGCGGATCTTCGACTTGTCGGACGTGAGATCCCAGATGTAGTCGGCCTTGGCGTAATCGTCGGTCAGCTTGATGTCGGTGACCTTGACGAGATCGGACGCGATGACGCCGTTGACCACGGACGCGACCTGGTCGCCGTCGAGGAACTTCTGGGTGTCCGCTCCGGTCTTGTTCGTCTCGTCCGGATCGACCACGGCCTGCCAGGTGCCGTCATCGCCGAGCTTGATCCAGCTCTTGTCCGGGTTCGGGCTCCACTCCCTGACGGGCGGCTCGTTGCCGGGCACGGTCTGCTGGTTCCATTTCTCCCAATCGCCGTTGGTGAGCTGGACCTTCTGGCCGGCCTTGAGCACGCCCTTGGTGAACGCGCCCTTGATGGTCATGCGCACCTTGCGGTCCGCCGCCTGGTTGTAGGTCGTGTCGAGCAGCGACTGTTTCGCGGTGATCCACACCCTGCCATCCTGCTTGTGCACGTCGAACAGGCTGTTCGCGTCCTTGCCGTCGATGGTGACGGTCACCGACGCGGAATCCAGGTCGATGTTCCTCGCGCTCTTGGAGAAATCATCGCCCAATCCGTAGGAGCTCATCTTCCTGGCGAGGTTCTTCGGCAGCAGGCCGTTGACGGTCACGCCGAAATCATCCTGCTGGACGAACGTGTGCGTGTCCGCGTTGACCTTGTTGCTCCACGCCGTGTCCTCGGCCGTGGCGGCCTGGCCCTGGTCGGCGCTCCACACCTTGTCGGGCTTCGGGTTGCGCACGTAGACCGGCGGCTCGTTGGTCGGCTGGGATTCGTTGTTCCACTTCTCGGAGGCCTTGTTGGTCAACTTCCTCTGGTCGGCCGCGGCCTGCGCGTTCGGCGTCTGCTTCACGTATCCGCCGATGTACAGTTTGACCTTGCGGTCCTTGGTGCCGAACGCGGTCTTCGTGAGGAACGACTGCTTCGCGGTCGCGGTGGTCGTGTGCTTCGCGGTGTCGACCGTGATGTCGAACTGGTCGGTCACGTCCTTGCCGTCCACATACACCCTGACCTGGTCCTTGTGGTTCCAGTCGATCCACTGGGCCGACGCGGTCCAATCATCGGTGATCGAATAGGAGGTGAACGGGTTGAGCAGGTGCGCGGGGATACGGCCGTTGACCACGGCGCCGATCGCGTCGCCGGTCACGAACGTGCGGTTGTCGCTGCCCTTGTCGTTCGTATGCTGCGGATCCTCGGCCGTCAGGGCGCCGTTGGAGTCCAACACCCACACCTTGTCGGGCTTCGGGGTGACCTTGCCGACCTGTTCGCTGTTGCCGGTCTGGCAGTGGCTCTTATCCGCATTGCCGTATTCGTCGCCGGTCCAGCAGGCCTGGCTGTCGTCCGGGATGGTGTAGTCCGTGCCGGTCGGGGTCGCGGACTGGGGCACGTTCAACGTGTATTGTCCGGAGACCGGGTTCAGCACGTGCGCCTTGACGACGCGTTTGCCCGCATGGGAATCGTCCACCGTGATGTCGGCCTTGACGGTGTTGCCGTCCTGGTCGGTCACGGTGATCTTCGAATAGTCGTCCCTGTCGGTGCCGCCGATCAGGACCTTCTGGCCGGTCACGTCGATCGTGTCGTACAGCCAGAAATGCTCGGACGCGTTCGACTGGGCGGTGATATGCGCCGTATACAGGCTGCCGGAAGCGATCTGCTGGGCCTCGGCGGTGACCTGCTGGCCCGCCATGTTGGTGAGCTTCTTCGACGGCGGGGTCGTTACCGGCTTCCAGGATTCCTTCGCGTCCTGAGCGCCCATATGGCTGGCCGCGGCCTTCATATGGCCCTGCTTGCCGACGGTCACATCATAGTAGTAGAAGCCGGCCGGCCAGACCTTCCAGGTCCTGTCCACGTCCCTATAGCCGAACGAGACGCTTTTGGTCGTGTTGTTGTTCTGGGTGAACTGCTTGGACGCGGTACGGGTCGTGCCGTCCAGACCGGTCCAATGCAGCGTGACGGTGCCCGTCACGTCCTCGGAGATCGTGCTGCCGCCACGGCTCGTGGTGATCGCGTCGGAAACGTCATCGGTCGAACCGGCCTGGGTGAACAGGCCACCCGCCTGCGTGCTGACTGTCAGATCATAGTCGACCGGCGGCTCGTCCTGGTCGAGGACGATGGCGACGACCGCGCGCGGGGCTTTGTTCATCTCACGGGCCGCGAGACTGTTAATGGTTGTGACTCCATCGCTGAAAGCATCGGAAGTCTTGTAATTGGCTCCCTGATACGAATAGGTGCCGTTCGGGATGCCGGAGGCGTTGTAGGCCGCCTTCCACTGGTCCGCGCTGAAGGAGCCGTTGGCGCCCGTGTACCAGTCGCCGGAAACACCGGGCGTGTGCACGAAACCCACGGACACGAGGCGGCAGGTCGGATTCTGGTTGCCCGAAGCCTTCGAACGGGCCACGCATTCGGCGTTCGCGCCGTTCACGGCCTCGTCGATGGCGCTGTTGGACTCGCTGCCGTCCATCGACTTCACGCCGACGGATCCCATGGCGGATTTCACATTCTCGCGGGTCGGGGAGCCGAAGGAGTCCTTGTACACCCATGTGATCTTGCCGGTGCCGCCGGCGGAGCCGTCGCCCGTGCCCGTGCCGTCACCGGAGCCGCCGCCACCGTCGGCGGCGAACGCGCCGACGACCGGGGACGCCAGCGTGGCCGCGGCGACCAGGCCGGCTATCGTGGCCTTGCCCCATTTCTTGTTCTTGTTGGAACCCAATGTTCCGTCTCCTTTCAGAGATTTCTGCCTGCAAATTCGTTCCCCGCCTATGCGGGACGGGAACGCCGGATGGCGGAAACGCGTTTCCCCTCCATCCAATCCGTTCCACGCGTACGGGCGCCGATGGAGCTCGATATGGGTTCGGGGGGTTACGCGGCATGGAAGGCACGGGAAAGGGAAAGACCCCGCCCAACAGGGCGGGGTCTTTGGAAGGCTGGATGAGGCGAATCAGCCCAAAGGGCAGAAATGCTGTCCATCGCAATTCGGATTGATGGTCACTTTGTCTTCCCAGTCGTAGTGGATGCTTGGCGCGGGGGAGTTCACGCTCGGGGAGCCGCCACCCTGGCCTTGCGATCCGCCGGAATAGGACTGTCCACCGGCGGAACCGGACCAGCCGCCGGACGAATACGAACCATACGAGTACGAGCGTTGCGCCTGCGCCTGCTGTTGGGCCTGCTGTGCGGCGGCCGCCTGGGCCGCGGCCTCCTGTTCGGACTGCGCCTTCGCGGCGGCCTCGGCATCGGCCTTCTCCTTCGCCGTCTTCGAATCGTTGACCACCTTCACGGCCTTCGCAATGGCGTCCGCGTCGCGTTTTTTGATGGCGTCCAGTAGACTTGCGCGGGTCTTGTCGTCCTGGACCTTGCCTTCCGTCGCCTTGTACAGCCCGTCCGCGTCGGCCACCGTCTTGTCCAGCTTCGACGACTCGACCGCCTTCACGGCCGACTCCAACGCCTTCGCAGCCGCCTTCACGCTCCTGGCCGTCTTGTCCGCCTTGGCGGCGGCCGCGTCCAGACCGGCCTTGCCGGACGCATCGCACTTGACCATGGCGGGCGTCTTCGCCCCAACGGCCTGCTTGAGCGCGTCAAGGGTCTTCGCGTCCTTCACGCCTGTCGCATCCGTCTTCAACGCGGCCGTCGTAGCATCCGCGCCGAGCAGCGCCTTATACGACTTCACCGTCTTACCCAGATCCGTGACAGCCGACTGGCACGCCTGGCGCGCCACCGACACCCGATGGTTCTCGTACGCCCTGTATCCGCACACGCCACCCGCGACCAGCGCGACGGCCGCGACGGCGGCCACGCCGATGACGACCGGCCTGCGGTTCTTCCTTCCGGCCGGAACGGTCCCGTCCACGGGCGTGGACTGCGGGATGGTGTCCGGCGTCATGCTGTCTTTCTCGTCCATGACGACTCCTTCTCGACTACGTATGTGATTCATATTATCCACATAACCCCTTGTTGATATCGCACAGGGAAGAGGCTACAGGCTCCTGCCATGCGAGCGAACGAGCAGATACGTCCAGATGGCGAGATTCAGGATTTGGACCAGCAGGAGGATCACTTCCACGCCGGATGCCATGCCGGTCCATCCGTCCCGTGCATGCATGAGCCCGTGACCCAGTCCGTACGAGTAGGCGAACACGCCTATCCAGCCGGCCAGACGACAGTACAGGTCGGTACGACGTCGCGCTTCCGACCATTCACGGTCGGACCGTTTCGGAATCAGATATGGTCCGGTCAACCGCACGCATGCGATGAGGTTCAGAACGCATACGATGCTTTTCAACAGGTCCGCCCAGCTCATTGCCCGTCATCCTCTCCCAGTCCGGAACCTTCAGGCGACTTTTCAGGATACGCTTTCGATGGTCCGGTCGTCCGTTCCACGTTCCTTGACCATTGATATCGAGACGGACGCGTCACATTCCCGGACCGTCGAAACACGTCGGAACAGAAGATGAGGGCAAGACGGAGGGATCGGGATCAGGAAGAGGCTCGGGGACGGATGCTTCCGGACTGGACGGGACACCCACAGTTGGATGCAGGTCGCGCCATGCCTCCATGAACGCGTGCTCGTACCGATAGTCGCAGACCCTGCGATGGTATTCGTGGAAACCATCAGGCACGACGGTGAGACCATGCGACATGGACGGTATGGAGCCAAGCAGATCATGGAAGGAACGTGGATCGTATCTTTCCATGAAGCGATCCAACGCCTTGGTGCATTCCTCGTCCTGTCCTGATGCGAGGTATTTCAATGGGGCGATGGGTTTTCCCCTATCCGTCACGTAGCAGGAGCGGACGTCCAACGCGTCTTGGCGAATGAGATCCGGGTTGGCGAGACGGCGTTCGATTCCCGAGTCGGTTCTTTTGTTGTTGAACGAGTTGCCATTGTCGTAGACCGGCGCGAGGGAGAACTCCCCGCGTGGATTCCTGAGCACGCCCCAATTCGTGTTGTTCCGGTCTATGTTGCGGATGAACGCGTCCACCACGAACATGTCCCAGAACCGGTCGGACACTCCATCAATCGAGCGAAGAACCGGGATGCGGTGAATCGCCGACCGTACGTCGGCGAGCACCACTCCGGAACCGGTGGACGCGTCCTCGGTGAATCCTGGCTCGTCATCGGAAAGCGAGTTCTTCAGATCATGGAAATTGACAAGTCTGGAATCCGGGAAGGTGAAGTCCCTGCAGGCGCAGACGATACGCCCATCACGGATTCCCAGCACCGTTTCATGAACCGGTATGCCAAGAGCGGCATACACGTGGGATCCCAGCCATTCGGACACCGGCGCGGTCGTATACGAAGGAACGCTGCCCTGAAGGTTCCTGGTCGTTCCGGGGAATTTCACCAACCAGTCGCCGGCCCTCCAGACGAGTCCGATCTTCCGTCCGGCGTTCCCGCCGTAGAACTGTCCGGAAGTCTCGCATGATTCAAAATCTTGGATGTCGATCATGATGCCCATTCTAATGGAGCCGCCCCATGACCGGCATATCCGCCCGCATTGGCCAGCCACGTCCCTTGTCTCATAGTCCGGCGTTTTCTCGTACCTGGTCCATCAGGTCCTCCAACGTGTCCGCCAAGGCCGACACTCGCCGCTGGTCCGCATCGTCGGCCCCGTCGAACGGTTCCGCCTGTTCGACCGTGTCCGCGAGCCTGGATCGCAGGTACGGGACGGACAGTTCCATGCCGGCCGTCCGGTCGAGCAGGTCCCTCGCGGCACGCAGGTCGCTGGATAGTCGCGTCATGTCGTCACGCCGTGACTTCTCGGATCGGGTCTTGTCGTACTCCTTCCGGAACGCGGCCACCCGTTTGGACTGTTCCACGTATGCGGACGCCTGTTTCCTCGCCTTCGCCGTGTTCGATTCGAGTTGCCTGTTCCTCAGAGTCGCGTCGCATTGGATGGATGGCGCGCGTCGTATGGTCCGTAACGATTCGTATCGTCCGGCCCTTTTCCCGTCCAGAACGGACCCGTCGATGTTGAGGTCCACGGCCACGAGTCCTTCCAACCGTTCACGATTCCGGTTCATGGACGCCACCGCGTCCGAACATTCCGAGACGAGCTGGTCGTGGCGCACGCTCAACCGTGATTCCGTGATGACCATGCCGATGCCCGCGACCGCGATGACGAGCGTGCATGCGGTGAGGACGGCCACGCCCTTCCTTGACATGCGCGACGGGTTGGCGTGAGGCGTCTCGCTGCCGTCATCCCAGCCGATATCGTCCGGATCGTCGTCACGTGGCGTGGAGAACGGATTCCAATCCGGGTCCACTCCATGCGACCGTATGCCGTCGTAACCGTCGTCGTCAATCATGGGAAGCCTCCTGAAGAAAAATGAGAAGGCCGCCCGCCGGACCTCCCGTCGAGAAGATAGACAAAAAGAAACGGGACAGAAAACGGTCCGGCGGACGGCTCCCGTCGAATGTCGGATGGGAAGGGGTGGAACCCATCCGGACGGGATCGCTCACCAGCCTTGAAGCGTAGGCCGGACGGGAACGCCGGACGCTCCCTCAAGGGTAGGAGGGAGAAGCCCGGACGTTTCCGTCAACCATCCCACATGACGGCCGACCGATAACAGCCGATACGGGTTTCTAATCCAGCACGTCGGCGGCCATGGCCGACAAACGATGGTTCTCATGCCAATCAGGCATGTTCAATATGCGGCTGAACCATACCGGATCCGTGTGAACGACAAGATCGGAACCTAACGGTTTTCCCTCGACGTTGACACCCAATAAAAACGTTTCCGTCAAACGATCGTTCACGACCCGCGCCTTTCTGGCCCCCAGAACGAAGCCGACGTCAACGAAACGCGAGGTCTTGATCCGTAGGTACGAATCGGAGAATCCCGAAGGCTCCAAGAATATTCCGTCCGCGGCGGCCAAACGGGAAGCGAGCGGCGAGTTCTTCGACACGCATTGCCCATACAGGGTTTCCTGGGGGAGACCGAAGAACAACATCTGAGGCAGATTATGGTATGTGGAGCCGTAGTTCAACCATCCCTGGTCATTCCGCCAGACAGTAAGCGCACGTCGCAGACTCTTGATTCCGAGAAGAAGCCCGGAGCTTTCCCTCCACGCGTATTCCACCCGGTCGAACCGGTCCCTCATGATCCGGTACAAGGCCTGGCCGGTCGGATTGGACGGCTTGCGTTTCCTGTCCGTTCTCCAATATCCGGGATCGGAGAACGGACAGGACAGGTAAGCGTCCTCGTCATATACGGCCACGCCCGGCACGTCATGTCCGATATGCCGCCCATATGGGCGATGGGGAAGGGAATCCTGCTGGCGTCGCAGCAGGCCGATCAGCTGAATCGGATTGTCGCATTCGGGACAGACCGCGTAGAAGGATTTCACGCCACCACTATCGACGACATACGGTTTTCTCTCCCTGGTCGCGAGATAGAAGTTCTCTTCATTGATCATGAGCGCCTTGCCTTCACCCACATAAGTCTTGAATACGTCCATGGGAACCTCCGACAGATAAACCGATATCGGTCTTCATTGCATGGAGTGTTCCATTGAATTTCCATCAGTATCTGTTCGATACCCGTACCCACCATTCCGGTGGGAGGGGTGGCACCGCGCCCTCATGTTCGGCGAACGCGAGCATGGAAAGCACCGTGGTCAGCCCCATGCCGAACTCACGGCCGCCCTGCTGCAGAAGGAACACGTAATCCTCCGTGCAGTCGTCGCAGTCCATATGGTCGATGATCGCCTTGCGCGCCAGACGCGCACGCTCCACCTTGTCGACATCCTCTGTCATGATCCAGCTCCTTGTCTTTTAGGAATCATTCCGCTTTTTCACGCGCGTCACCGGGGATTGTCGCCAATAGGGCACAGCTCCCGAAGCGTTCCAGTCCATCCCTGCCAACCATCCTGAGGCTGCAGGGGACGGATAGCCAATGGCAAGACGACGGCCCGCGATAGGAAAACAGCGTAATCACAGCCAAACAATTGTGGTACAATTAATTCCATGATCATCTTCGACCCCAAATCGGCCTACAAGCATTTCAAGGAGGACCGACTCGACGAGGACGGGATACGCAAGGCCATGGCGCATCCGGAATGGATCGCGCTCATCGACCCAGCCGACCCGGCCATCCCGCCCGGAACATCCGGCAACATGGTGGCCCTCGTCATATGTCTACGTCATCCCGGCGCGTGGGACGATGACCTGATAGAAGTGCTCGCCCGACCGCAGGGACGTGACATGCTCGTGTTCCACGTCGAGCATCTGACCGACAAATGGCGTACCTACTGGATAAAATGGAGGCAAAGAAAATGACCGACATCTACGAACGAATGGCGGACGAGAACGAGCCCGCCCCCGCTACGGCTCCAGCCGCGCAGCTCACGGGTGATCAGGCGTCCGAGCTGATGACCTCGCTCATGGCCGAGGACTCCGACGCCACTGCGATTCTTGCCGCGCTGGCCGGACCGGGTCGGCCAACAGCCGACGAGAAACGAGAGAAGAGCGTGCAGGAACGCTTCCGCGTCCCGGTCTCATGGAGCTCCTATATAGAACATGCGGCGATACGTGATGGTTTCAACAACAAAAGCAAGTATCTGAAGGCCCTCATCATCCAGGATGCTCGCGCGCATCACGAAGAGCACCGCCTGCAGGCCGCGTAATACGGAAGGGGAACGGTTCGTGACGATTCCAAGTCGCGGACCGTTTCCCTTTTTTCCATTCCCGTCGTTCATCCCTCGGATCGGCAAACGAACACGCCCGGCATGCCGGCGCATCCATCGATTTCGACAATCTGAGACAAGGCCCGTTTGATTCCGTTCACTTTCAACGTGAGATCCGGTTGTCCCATACACGACCATTCCGCCATCAGACTGCCATGTGGTCGTTCCGGCGAAAGCATGACACGAAGTTGCCGGTCGAATATGAGGCTCCTACGCACAGGCCGATCCGAACCGTCAGCATACGGGAAGTCCACCGTCACGGTCCATATCAATCCCGTGATCCCATCAAGCATGCCAAAAGGAGCCACCAAAGGAAGACCGCAACGGGAAACCCTACGGCCAGCCGTACGTACCGGACAGTGGATATGCCGATTCGTATACGGTCGGCCGACCTTCCACGATCCCACGGGAAACACGTCTTTGCCGGAACGCACCGACAGGCCCATGCCGATCCGGGCTCCAGTCTCGAAACAGGGATACATGAGATTCAATACCAGTATCCCGTCACCGGCCCCGACCGGTTGCAAACGCTCAACCTCGGCAAGAACACGCGCATAATAGGCGTTCTCACCATCCGAAGCATTCCATGAGGTTCCATTTCCATCGGACGTCTCACGATTTTTCATACTCCCGTCCTTCATCATTTATCAGCCTTCACGTTGGAGACTGGCAGGACTAACGGTCCGACATCCGAATCCTCGCAATAATTCGCCACCACGGTGACCGGCGACTTGTCACGCAGGAGGAACATCTGGTTCAACATCACGCAAGCCCCGGGAAGCAACGTCACATTCCGCTCCCAACCCCGCAGATCATCATCCTCGGGTCCCGACTGGCCGATGGCGATGCCATGCTGGAAGGCGCGGAACTGGTTGGCGCCGAAACCACAAGGCCCGTCGGACCGGTTCGTCACACGGTAATGCACGATGAGTTTCCTCCGACGGACACGGTAGGACAGCACGTCCACAGTGGACCATTCGGATTCGAACCGGTGGGATATGTTGACGAACCCGCGTCCCGCGCAGGCACGGGCCTCGACCCATCCGAATAACAAACAATCCCTCACGCATATCCAGATGAATCCCAACACAACAGGAGACAGAACCACAGCACAGAAGACGATATAAGGACCAGCGGCCACCCAAGCCTCATGGAATATGTTCATCGCAATCGTTTCCTTTCGGATTACAGTATCGGTTTATGGATAAAAAGGACGAGAAAAAGAAAGCCGCCAAGTACGATCCCACGTTGACGGCCGAAGAGAAGAAGGACGCCAGAAAACTGACGGGAAAGGAATGGCTGTACCGCATCGGCCGCGCGGACGACAGCATGTGGGACCAGTCGAAAAAGAAAACCACATACAGGTGGGCGAAGAGAATCGACGGCCACTTCGATGAGATCGGCGTCCTGCTGTCCATCCTTTCGATCATTCTCACCCTCATCGGATTCGGAGTCACATACGTGCAGATCAATCAGGCCAACGAATCGTACAGGGAATCCGCACGGCAGTTCCAACAATCCGGCCCCCTCCTTTTTTCGTTTTCCATTTCATAACCTTCTCCCGGCCGCGTTCCTTCGGCAGATTCACGGTTCGGCGGATCGTTATCGCCAGGTGCGGTATGCTTTCCGATATCGGCGGGTCAGAAAAACTTGCGTTGGTATTGCCCGTTATCGGAGGTCGATGAGCTTATGGAAGCGTTCGAGGATGTGTTGGGCGGTGTCGGGATGGTCGATCCGGTCGTTGATGATGGGGATGATCGTATTATCGTCCGGCCGGTATCGACGAAGGGTGAGGCAAAGAAGGCGCGTAGGCTCCTGATTCAGGAGATCGCCGATATGGGGCGCGCAACGTTCCCAAAGGATTGGATCAACGCGGATGATCGCTTCGGGCCGACGCTGGTAGGGGCGTTCCTCGATGATCGCCTGGTAGGCGCGGCCTTGGTCGGTCCAGCACAGGAGTATGCCGCAGCGTTGTCTGCGACTTGCCGTGGCGTCTGGCCTTCGCGTCTCCTTGACGACGCATTGCAGTTGGTCGGGACGGAAATCGCAGAAACGCCAGGCGTCGCGGTCGTTCCCGACCATCGGGGCGAGGGCATCGGATTGAGGCTCAAACGGTATTGCGACCTGTGGGCCGCACAGCACGGCGCTTATCTCATGTTCAGTCGTCCAACAAACGAGGCCGCGCGTCGTCTCAATGAGGAAGCCGGCCACAAGGTCCTTGAGGGCGATGTCTCGTTCGTCACACAGATCATAGACGCTCAGGACCGTCCCCTTACCGGTGTCGTACGTATCGATCCCGCCCGCGATGGTTCCTTCCAGGCTGTCCGTCAGCTGACGGTAGCGGATGGGTTGATGCGACGGTTCCGTGTCGGCCAGTATCCGGCGGTATCCCGAATGGACGGGACCGATGACGATCATGCCATCCGTATCGGTTCCGGCCAGATCGCCTGGTATGAGTGGGATCGTTCCGGAACCGTCAGGACGGTTCTCGTTCCGGCTCCCCGTTTGGAGCATGACGTCTCCATGGGATTGCGTCACGTCTCCATGAGATCGTGATGTCAATCGGTTATTAGGCTTGTTCTGGTTTTCAATCATCTCAATGCCTTTCCGTGATTGTTGCCATTTCAACGAACCCACAGGAACGGAACCTGTTATTGAATACGATCGAACGCTGGATGTCGGCAGTCATTCTTGGTCGATATCGATGACGCGTGGAATGCTTGGACCATGCGTTTCGTTGAAGGCATCAGGAATCTCGTCACGACTCCGGCCAAGAGGAACGAACGTCAATCCCGGCTGAGGATTGTCCCGACGGCGGACCAGATGCAGACAGACATGGTCTGGAGACTGCTCACCGAACAGATCGAACATGGCTGGGACGAATCCCTGCCAAAGCCGGCTCCCAATCCGGATGACCTGTTCCGGCCGACGCTTATAGGGGCGTGGTCCGAGGACCGCCTGGTAGGAGGCGCGTTCGTCATGCCAGACAGCCAGGACGCCCAGGCCCTCGTGTCGTTGGGGGCGGACGAGGCAGCGCAGGCCTTCGAACGAAGCTGCTGCATGATCCAAGGGATCGCCGTCAGTCCCGAGCACAGGCGTGAGGGCATCGGATTGAGGGTCAAACGGTATTGCGACCTGTGGGCCGCACAGCACGACGCTTGCCTGGTTCTGAGCATTCCAACGAACGATGCCGCCCGACACATGAACGAGAAAGTCGGCTACGACGTCCTTCCACCGCAGGTCGCCCTGTGCATCGAGGTCACGGACGACGACAATGCCATCACCTGCTGTTTCCCCATCGACGGTGTCGTGCCCGACGCCTGCTGGGCGTTCCATATAGTCGCGCAACCCAAGTGGATGCCCCTCGCCGTCGGACAGGGGACGGTTAAAGGAACGGGCGCTCATGATGACGGTGGCGGCATCACACCCGAATGGATGTACCGCGCCGTCGTGTCCTGAACGATGCCATGCCATGCCGGTCATTTCCTCCGCTTCCTTCCCGTTCAGATGCCGAGTGGCAGGACCGTGGTCAACGCGGCACGCTGCTGGCCCTTCATCGGATTGAGTTTCATATGCCAGTTCTTGGCCTTGTTCTGCATGTCACGGTCGAACACGTCGAGTTCGGGCAGACTGGACGCGAACAGGGTGACGTATCCCTGATGGTCGGTGTCCGGCCAGTTGGCCTCCTGCTCCAGCTCGCGCAGCCGTTGTTCCTTTTCCTCACGGCGTTCGTCGCGGCTTTTCTCCCTCTGGTCCTGGAGTTTGGCGCGTTGGCGCATGCTGCTCTTGCGGTTGCGCAGTTCCGCTTCGGACTGTTCCATCGTCAATGGACGCCAGATATGGCAGAACGCCATCATGCGCCGGTCGGTGACCAGGTCGCGTATCCATCCGGCCTGCACGTCGAAGTCGGGCCACTGGTAGATCCAATACGTGCGCGCCACGGCCGAGTCCAAGGTGATGTAGTCGTGTTCCTTGGCTTCCTCGCACCAGGTGACGGTCGGATCGTCCCTGTTGACCGGTGGACGGTCGTTCGCGTGTTCCGGGTCCGCGACGGTGCGGATCAGATACCGCAGGTCGTCGGGGGAGCACCAGTGGATGGTGTTCCTGCGGGCCCCGCAGTCAAGCAACGCCGGTGCGACGGTCATGCGGATCAGGTCGCCCATGGCGATGCCGACAGCGGCCCGTTCCGTCCGGTCCTTTCTCACGACGCGGGGCAGACGGTCCGCGTTCACGGACACGCTCACGTAGTTCGAGTTCTGCAATGGAGTGAGGATGTCGGGCAGGTGCCACAGGTTCGCCAGATCCTCACGCGCCCATTGCGGCGTCCGATCGTCCTTGAGGTATTCGGGTTCCGGGGGAGTGTGGCCGGGAAGAACGAAGCTTGTCTCCTTCAATTCGATGAAACCGTCCGTTTCGGACAGTTCCTTGAGCATCGTGTTCAACGCCATCGCACGGCCGGCTTTCTGCCGGTCGGAGGAAAGAACCCATTCCTCCACGTTCGCGGTCAATACGGCAGTGGCCTGCCGTTTGTCCGGATCCCACAGGTAGCAGGCTCCCTGGAACGGGGTGCCCACGACCTCCACGCCGTCGCCTTCGATGGTCTGGGCACGGTCCTCGACGTGCCCGTACAATCCCAGTACGCCCAGCGGGCGGCCGGACGCGAGCGGCGAGTACGCCCAACGGTTCGTGCCGTCCTTCAGCCGGCCACGCCAATGCGTCCAGATCCATGTCCATGACACGAGGCTCAATCCCTGGATTCGTGGGATGCCGTATGCGAGGACGAGCGCGCCCAATATCATGATCGGCACGTTCAAGCCCATGGCCGCTCCGGCCACGAGGATGGCGAGGCCGATGACGCAGACGATCAGCTGGGCCTTGTCGAGGCCGAGGACCACGCGTGTGGCGGACAGTCGGCTGAACGACGCGGCGGGGACCCTGCTCCGGCCGGCATTGGATTCGTTATCGGACATGGAAACCTCCATCGGATTATCGGTTGTCGGAAAAACAATGGAGGGAACCCGCCTGGGGTCGGGCCCAGGATGGCGGGTTCCCTCCGGTATTACGGCCACACGGCCGCGTGTCGATAACGGATGGCGTCAGCCGACGGTCGGACCGGACGGGGAGCCGTTGACGCCCTGGTACGGGTTCGAACCGCCGGACGAGCCGCCCATGCCGCCGTTTCCGCCACGGCCACCGGAGCCTCCCTGGCCACCGGTGCCACCGGTGCCACCGGTACCACCTTGGCCTCCTTGTCCGCCGTCCGAGCCCTGGCCTCCCTGGCCACCGTCCGCACCCTGGCCGCCCTGGCCTCCTTCGGCGTACGCGCTACCGCCCTGGCCACCGGCCGGTCCAGGAGCGCCTGGAACGCCGGGTGCTCCCGGCGCGCTTGGCGTGTTAGGAACGGAAACGTCCGGCGTGGGTTGCGGTGCGGGAGGGACGGAGGATAGGCCGGAACCGGTCTCGTTCCCATCCGTTTTCGCCGCGGCGTCCATGACCTGGCTCGAACCGGAGCGGTCCATTCCATCCGTCGCCGCTGGTGGAAGCGGAGGCGCGTCGTTTGGACGGGAAGCGGCGTCCATGACCTGGCTCGAACCGGAATGGTCCGCGCCGTCCGGCTGAACGTCCGGCGTGGACTGGGTTTTCCGCGCGTCATCGCCAACACCGCCGTTCGACGTGTAGTCGCCGTCCGCGCCGCCGGCCTGCCCGTCCTTGGGCAGCAGGTCCTTGATGCCGGAGGCGAGGCCCGGAAGGGAACGGCCCAATTCGCCCGGATTGCCTTGGGATGCGGAAAGCACGGACGCGGCTCCCGAGTTCAACGCCTTGCCGAGACCGCTCGTGTTGCCCGTGGTCGCGGCCTGCACGACACCGGCCGTGACCTGGGCCGCGGCCTTGATGGCGCTTGGACCGATCTTGCCGCCACGCTCCTGCATGTCGGCGGTAACGTTCTCGCCGATGAAGCTCACGGCAGGCATGATGAGCTTCGGACTGAAGCACGCCATGATGATCGTGGCGATGCCCATCAGCGCGGGGAAGAACGATTCCGCGTAGTTCGGATTGTTCTTCGACACGAAGCAGATGCCGGAACCCACCATGATGACCAGGGCGCTCAACGGTGCGGACAGGAGCACGCCGACCACGGCCTGCGCCCATTTCGCCGCGGCGGGACGCGTGACCTTCCAACCGGTCATCATGACCGGCAGCGGCGCCACGCAGGCCAGCAGGATCAGGCTGATGTCGCGTGCGGCGAGCATGCCCGCCAGGGCGAGGACCGCGAGGAAAAGCACGGAGTCCACGACGCAGCGGATGATCAGATCGTATCCGCCGGTGGTCTTGACGATCGTGCCGATGAGGTTCGACACGATGCTGTCGCCGAACGGGTCGGATGTGCCGGCACCGTTCAACGGGACGGTGAGGATCTTGTGCGTGATCTGTCCGACGATGCCGTCCATGGTGATCATCACGCTGATGCACACCGCGGTCAACGGCCATGCGAGCACGGCCATCGCGAAGCTTTTGATCACGTCGGCGACGCTGCCTTTGGCCGCGGCCTGCAAGGCGCCGATGACGCATAACGCCATGTTCACGAATCCCATGATCCAGCCGATACGGTTCGCCGCGGTGATGGCGACGTTCCATTCGTCGTTGGACATGCTGCCCACCAGGCCGCTGAAGGCGCCCGTCAACAGCTGGGAGCACAGGTTGTCCAACGGTTTGAACAGCCAGTCGATAAGGTTCGCGAAGACGGTCTGGATGATGAGTGACATCTGGCCTCCTTCAAAAAAGGAAATGCCGTGGACGGGACTGGCCCGGCCACGGCGTGAATAGGGGTGTGTCAGGCGGGAGCCGTCAGAACAGCGCCTGCGTCGCGAAGAACTTCACGATCGCCATGGCGCTGCCCAGGATCATCGTCGCCAGGGCACACCAGATGAACACCGTGCCGGAATACTGCTGCATCGGACCGGAATGGATCACACGGCCGGCGATCCAGGCGATGGCCGCGCAGATCCACGCTCCGACGGCGATGTACAGGCTCAACGCCCACAGGCCTCCGACCATGTCCGAGACAAGCTGCATGAACGGGAAGAACGTGAAGTTCGGACTCACCTTCAGGTTCGAGATGTCACCGTTGTTCAGGCCGGTGGCGACGGACACGATTGTTGCCGCGGCGGGCGCCGCGAGATTGTGTAACATGATGCACACTCCTTTCAAAGGATTCCACGACCACGACGACGGAACGGAACCGATAATCGGCAGGGGGATTATTTGCTTCCGGTCAACCATTTCCATAGGCCGGTCGCGCCGTCCTTGATGCCCTGGCCGGCCTTCTGGAATATGTTGCCCTTGCCGTCACCGCCGGAGACCCAGTTCCAACCCTTCAAAGCGTCGTCGACGGCGCCTTTCACGGTGGTCTTGACCGTGTCGGAGATACCGGACACGATGTCGTCGCCCAACTGTTTGACCAGTCCGGTCAGACTGTCGTCGCCCTTGCCTCGACCGTCCTTCAGGTTGGTTTTCCCACTGCCGGACGACTGCGTGTAGGAACGGTTCACGCCCAACCCGTTGGAGCCGAACACGTTGCAGCTCCAACCCCATCCGCTCACGGCGGCTCCGATCACGAACGGGACGAGCATGGCGGCGAGCAGGCGTTTCCAACTGAACGCGCGTTCCATCTGGTTGTCGGACACCAGTCCCGGGATGAGGCTGACGCAGCCGATGATGATCACGCCCACGCACAATACGAGCGCGACGGCGATCACGCCGCCGGCCATGTCTCGGACGCCGGACACATCCCAGGCCGGGTCGGGTTTCAAACCCTTCAACGCGTTGTCCGCGAGGTTCAATGCTTCCATTTCTGTTTCCTTCCATTCGAGGTCCATCAGTACCAGCCGGTCGCTTCGGAATGGGCCCAAGCGCCGCAAGGCGACTGGTAGCGTTGTTGGATGTAACCCAATCCCCATTTGACCTGCGTGGCCGCGTTCGTCTTCCAATCCTGTCCCGCGGACGCCATCTTGCTGCCGGGCAGTGATTGGGGGATGCCGTACGCGCCGGAGGACGGATTCGTCGCGTTCCACTGCCAACCGGATTCGCGTGTCCAGAGCTTGTCCAGACAGTCGAATTGGCTATCATCCCAACCGAAGTCCTTGAGTTTGCGTCGGGCTATCTTCTTCGCGTCCGCGGCCGATGCCTTGTCCCCGGACACGTCGGATGTGGAGTCGTCGCCCGTCACGCACTGTTCCGTGCCAGACGAGCCGGACGCGCCCATGAGCGTGAGCTTGTCGTTCGGCAGCACGTACGTGCCACCATTCCTGATCGGCATGGTCCGTGAATACACTTTGTAGCCGGCGCCCTTCTCACTGGTGGTGATGGTGCCCTTCGCGGTGTCCACGCTTTCGACGATGCCGACATGGCCGTACGTGGGATCCGAATCCTGCACGCCGGCGGGCCAGCTGATGATCGAACCCGCGACCGGCGCGTCCGTAGTGGTCTTGTATCCAGCGGCCGCGCCGGAACGCGCCCAATCCTGACCATTGCCCCAATACTGGCCAATATTCTTCCAGCCGAGCTTCTTCGCCCGCATGCACGTCCACCACGTGCACTGGCCGTACGCGTACGTCGCGCAGTAATTGTTCGGCCCCTGCTGCCCGTTGAACCAAGCCTCGGCGTCCTTCTCGCTCATGCCGACCACGTTCGTGGAACCGGTGCTGCCGGACACGGCCTGCGCGGAAGAAGCCGAGCCATCCGAATTCGTGACGTTCATCGAACCCTTGTACCGGTAGTAGGCCGTATACCCGGCCGCGTACGAGGTGACGCTGATCTCGTCGCCGGTCTGGTCGCCGGCCTTCGGCCCGGTGACACCACCATCCTCGTCATGATGCGCGCCAACGAACCTGCCGTCGCCGATGTAGATCTCCGTGTGGCTGGAACTCCACACGATGTCGCCGGTCTGCAGGTCGGACACCTTGGCCCAATCATGCCGTTCAAACCCGGCCTTCTCCAAGGCCGCGCCCTCACTGGACGTGTTGAACGCGGACGAGCCGACATCCAATCCCGCGTGCTTCAACGCGTAATAGACGAACGACGAACAATCGTAATCCGGATTGCCGTTACGATGCGTCTGACTGTAACCATGCGAATCGTCCGCGGCGATGTTCTTCGCCCATTCGACCCACGAGGTCGTCGAACCGGACGCGTTCGCCACGCCGCACGTCGTGCCGTACTGGGCCTGGACCATGGCGACGAGGATGGTGCTGAGGCTCATGAGCATGACGAGCGGCACGATGACGATCATCGGCACGGCCAGACCGAACACGGTGGCGCCTTTCACCAGACCATGCCCGCCGTTCCCGGTCCTCTCCGCCATAGGCCCCTCCCATCATCGGCATGCTTATTGCAATCCATTCCACGCGGATACGGGAGGAACCGACGCCGATAATCAGCGAGGGGGAGTGGACGGGAGCCATGGAGAAGCAAAACCGACTCGACGAGGACCGGTCAAGAAGATAGTATCGTCCATTACAGGCCAGACGGAAAGGTGAGTGAACTATGAGCATCGAGATGCGCCCGTTATCTGGAACACGCCCGTTGTACGTGGACGAGCCGGAACCGTTCTGGCCGGCGGGAGACGACCCGGACCTCTACAAGCTGGAACTATGGAGACTCCACAAAGTGGGATTGGTCCAAGGCCTGCGCAGCGTGCCCTGCTGGAAGTGCGGATACTTGGTCATCCAAAGCGGACTGTTCCTGGAACTCGAGGGACGGGACGGATACCATTGCCGCGTCGTATCCTGGAGCGACGCCCACAACGCCGGTATACTCTCGCAACCATTCCTGCGCACGCTTTCCGACTGCTGGCGTGTACGCCCGACGTATTCCAAGTCGGCGGGGTACGCGTATCTGGGCATAACCTGCCCGAAATGCGGCAGTCTCCAAGGAGACAATTTCGTCTACGACAACTATCAGGGCCGGGGAGGCGTGTTCAGCGATCCTGAAGACAAGTCCCCGCTAGAGGTACTGCCCTTGCCGGTGTTCACCGATGATTGGCCGCAAAGATTCCATTGGGCGTTCGACTCGTTCAGCCTCGATCTGGAACCATGGAGGATCAGGTTCGGCAAACCGGTCGCGATATGGGGCAACGCCTGGCCATGGAACGAATGAGACCACGCAAGACTATGACGGCCGACGCGGCAAGCTCGCGGCGGGAATATCAGTTGCGGAATTATTCCGCAACTGATATTGCGCCTCCGTGCCAGGAAATGGCGCCTCGCTTATTCGATCAGGGAATCGAAGCCGTTCGTCCGCAGGGACTCATCGGCCAATGATGTTTGCTCCATTGCGGAGATCATTCCCTTCCCGGCATCGATGATAGGAGAGACCTGCTCCCATGAATCCGGTACGGGCACGGGCAGACCCCAGATGTGCCTTGGTTGGAGATGCTGCTGCACCGAGCCGAACTCGTCGAGTTTCATGAGATTCATCGCCGTGGACGACATCAGGAACGCCAGGAGATATGCCCTCATATTCTCGTCGGGAACGCGGACGCGTACCAGGTCGTCGCTGATGACGTACTTGTCCGCGAGTATCCGCGTGGCGTAGGTGACTTTGCCGATCGTGCCGGAACGGGAGATGAGGATGTCCCCCTTCTGCACGCGCAGCATTCTGACGCATTCCTTCTGTTTGTCGGTGGCGCGCGACATGTCAAACCATTTGACGGTCATTCGTCGCTGCTCCAACGCTCCGTTGGCGGTGAGATACGGTGTCAGATTCGTCGTGTCGCTTGGGTCTTCGACGACGAGGCTTCGTGAGCTCCATCGTGGCCCCATGTAGATGCGGATGTTCTTGTCGAGTTGGCCGATGGTGGTGACCGACCAATCGGGTTTGTCGTCGAATTTGCTGACTTTTTCCAACGTCGCGTTCAATTCGGGTGAATAATGCTGCGGGTTGAGGTTGAGATTGTCGTCCAATTCGCCGCGTTCCGCGGTGAAACAGGTTTCGGATTCGGTGAACGTTCCGATGTCTCTGAATGTCTTGTATGCTTCCGCGATCTGGGTCAGGTCCTCATCCAGCTCGCTGGTGGCGGAGCCTTTTTCGTCAAGTGCGAACACTGGTTCGCCCTTCGAATCCTTGCCGACCCTTCTGGATTGGGCCATGAAGATGGTGTAGTCGCCGGGTACCGGATCGTCTTCCAAAGGTTTGGAGAGGAAAAGGACGCATGTTCGAACGCCTGTGTCGGGTTCGAAAGTGTTCTTGTGCAGCGTGACCACCGCATCCACCTTGCATCGCGACAGCATCCACCTGCGGTAGTTGATGTAGGTGCGGTTGTCCAGGATTCCTTTCGGAAGGACGATGCCGATGCGACCGCCCGGCTTGAGCCAATCGATGCAGCGTTCGAGGAACAGGAGCTCCGGCGCCTGACGGATCAATAGGGTGCCGTGGCCGGCATCCCGATCATCATCGTCCGTGATCGTGGGGAACGTGCCTTCCGGATCGGGTCTGTGTCCGAAACCGAATAATTTGAGGATGTCCGGATCCATCATCATGGATTCGGTTTTTTGCCCGGAGAACGGAGGATTGGTGATGATGATGTCCGGCGTGCCTTTTGGACAGTGGCTGGTTATCCACCCGTCCAGATTGGAATACTTGTCGAGTGAGTTTCCCTGGGTCATGCCGGTGTTGCCGTCCCCGGTCAGAAGCATCGCCGTTTTGGCGATCTTCACGAGTCTTTTCGAGATCTCGACCAGGAACACCGAATTCTTGCATAAGCCGAGCCGTCTTTCCCGTTGTGGGCTGCCCGGTTTGGTGCCGTCGATGGCTTTGCGCCGCTTGTATCTGAACGCGGCGGTGGCGAAACCGCCGCTGCCGCCGGCGGGGTCCAGCACTTTGTCGGCTATGTCGGGGTCGAGCATATCGACCATCGCTTTGACCACGAGCCGGTTCGTGAAGAACTGTCCCTGCTGGCGTTTGAGTGTGACATGGGTGAACTGCTCGTATGCCGCGCCCATCAGATCCCAGTCGTCCGCATCGTCCTCCCTGCTGACGAACGAATAGTCCTGGAGCACGGAAGCCGCTTCGACGAGGGTGGAGTCGCCGACGGCGATGTCCTCGTCCTTGTCGAAGACCGTGGGATACTGTTCCGCGTACTCATGGAACAGGCTACGGATGGTTTTCGCCACGGCGGCCCGCCCGTCTTCGGACTTGTACTGTTCCGGAGTGATCCAGAAATGGGGGTAGGCGGTGTCGGAAGTCACCGTCTCGTCATAGATCTTGGCGAGAAGGATACGCACCATGTCCATGGTAAGGTCGGAATCCGCGTTCTCCATGCCCCTGCCGTAAAGACGGTTATGGCACATCGCCAACAGTCTGCGCACATTGCGGGGCCGTTCCAACTCTCCTATGCGTGGAGTCTGCTCGTCCTCCCAGCCTTGGCCGCATCTCGGCAGACTGGGGGTTTCCTCGAGGACTTGAATGCCGTCCTTGTTCTCTCTCCGGTAGAAGACCGTGCCGTCACCATTCGTCCAGACGCCACCATTGGCGCTGGTGTTGAAGATGTACGAGACCAGCTGGGCGTATCCGTCCTCCACCTTGTTCCGTTTGCATTCGACCACGAAGTTGATCTTGCCCTGGTCACGGTTCAGGCAGGCGGCCTTGGACGCGTAGACGACGATGTCCGCGCGCACCGGGTTCCCGTCCTTATCCCGGAGCTCCTTCGACCCATGTTGGATCGGCACCTCCCTCCGGATGGTGTTCGCCGGATAATGGTACTCGTTGATCAGGGTCTCGATGAAACGCTGCCTGACTTTTTCCTCGGGAGTGCTTTTAAGACACCCCCCCCCAAGAATATCCACGATGTCGCCGTTCTCATCGAAACGAACCTTGAATCCCGTGTTCGACATGCATCAGCCTCCTTGTGTCCGATGGCTACAGTGTACAATGACGCCGCCGTTTCCAACGGTTCACGACGGGAAATATCCGACAGGACGAGGCGTCCCGGCGCCTGGAGGATTGGCGGATGGGGACTCAGGCGGCGAACCCGCAATGGAGAATATCAGGTGCGAGGTTTCCTCGCACCTGATATTCCGAACCATTGTCGGCGGATGAAAAGCTTTTCGGAATCATCGACCGGAAGGATCAGCCGCGCTTGGCATATTCGAGGCACGCTTCCGGAAGGGCGAACACACGACGGAAAATATCAGTTGGGACATAATGTCCCAACTGATATTCCGCTCCGTTTCCGATTGTTCTGGGCAAGGGAAAACCCGGTCCCATTTTAGGAGAGGGTTTTATTTTGCTCGTCTTCGAGCACTTGGACGTCGGGGGACGGAGGCATGTATGCCGGCCAGAGCGCAGATCGCGACGGGAAATATCGACTGGTCCATTATGGACCAGTCGATATTCCGAACCATAGTAGGCGGCGGAACGGCTCTTCGGAATCATCGACCGAAAGGGAAGCATTACGTTCGGGATGGTCCGCTGTACGGAACCGTTCATCGTTTCTGGTTGGGGCGAAGGTATTCGAGTTGCGTTTCCGGATCGAACCGGTAGTGAACGCCACCGAACGATACGTCGACCGTGACGGTCCTAGACCCGTCGTCGTTCAATCGTCCCGTAATGGAAAAGCTTTCAAGAACACCCCAGCCGATGAATTCCTTACCGAGATGGGTCACGTTGAGATTCCGGGCTTTCACGCTGATGGGGATGGGACCATCGACGGTAGGCACCGGCGGCTGGCAGTATCCGCATGGATGATACCTGAATCCGATGTTCCTAAGCTCCGTCAACGTCATGTAGTTCGCGACGAAACGAATGTACGCCGGCACCCGCGTCTCACGGTAGACTTCGGGCCGCACGTCCTGTTCGACTTGGTGGTGTATCTTCTCGCAATCGGGCATGTGGACGACCGCTTCGGATTCTCTACGCCGCTTGTTGACGATGTACACGGGTTCTTCGTATTGCGTTTCGCTCATTTGCGGGTTCTTCTCCCTTCGGTTTTGGCGTATGAAGCCGTTTTCGCTCTCATGGGACGGCCCGTCTCACGCGGCGGTTTCGATGCCTTCGAGCCGGTTGAGCTCGTCGGCGTGCCGCATGCAAGCCATCTGCCATTCGGATGGCTTGCCGTAGCGCAGGCTTCCCTCGTGGCTGTATTCGTCCTCGTGCGGCCGCATGTCGTTCAGGACATGCTCGCAGACCAGCGAATGCACGTGACGTTCCGAATGACGTTCCGGCACCGGGGTCGGCTTGGCCACGGGCCTACGGTCACGGCCGCAAATCTCGGCGTCCCGTTCGCGTTGGCGTTCGATCTGGGCGACGGTCCAGTCGTTGGCGATCTGGTCCCAGTTGTCGGCGAGACGGCGCGCGGAATCGACGCGGCGGAGCCAGAACGTGTTCGCGGGCAGCCAGTCGATGACCGCGAGGATAAGCGCCAACGAGGCCGCACGGTCGCCGTCATGGGCTTTGACGACCCGGCTGACGAGGTTTCCGATCTTGGACAGGTCGCGTTTGGTCGGTTCCGTGGTGGTCAACGACAGCTTCGAGCGGACGGAAGCGAGATGGTCCATCACGGTCGCCGCGTCGGAATCCCCTCCCGTCGTCGTGTTGTTTCCGTCCTCCATGCCGGGGCGCTTCCCGCTTGCGGGGAGCTCTCCCGTAGGGAGAGAGGGGTAATTGTATTTCAATGTATTATTGGGCGACATTTTGTCCAGATTTTTGGACATTTTGTCCTCGCTTCCATCGTCCTCCCCGCCTTGCCGCTCCAGGGGCGACATTTTGGGAAGATTGGAGGAAACCGGCTTGTTTTCAACGTTTTCCAGGGGCGACATTTTGGCTTTCGTTTCTTCCGGCTGCCTCTCGTCCGAAAAGCCAGACATTTTGTCCTCGCGTCCGTCGTCTTCCCCGCCCTCCGGTTCCGGGGAAGTCATTTTGGCTTTCGCCTTGTCCGCGCGCTTCATCGCGGCACGGACCTTGGACGCGTTACGGTCCTCGAACGGTTCGGTCGGCAGGTTCGATTCCTTGCAGATCACGTTCCACACGACGGTCTGATAGTTCCGTCTGACCGGCTTGCCCGTTTTCGGATTGATGGCGCTGAAGGTCTGCTGTCCGGGTTCGAGCAGGCCAAGATCGAGAAGCTGGTCGATGCTACGCTGCACGGTCTTCTCACTCAGTCCGCATGCTCCCGCGATGGTTCCTATCGCGGGCCATGCGGCCGTCCCGTCATCGTAGTGAGCTTTGAAAGCGAGATACGAGAGCACGGCTTTGGTCGCGTTGCGTACCTCGTGCACGTGTTCCTGGACCCATACCATGGTCACCACAGTCATGATCGGACACTCCTTCCCGTGTATGCCGTTTGAACGTCCTCGGCACGTTCGACGCCGTTAAACGATTCGGTGGAAGCGTCCAACCGCAGGGTCCAGACCTTGGGACGACGGTTCACGGGAACGACGTCTCCATGAAAGTCGACCGCCGCGAGTTCCTGATCCCCCAATGCGATCAGTCCCTTGTCCCGCAGTTCCCTCAACGCCTTGCGCACGGCACGTTCGCTCAATTCGGTCTCCACTTGAATGAGGTTCACAGAAGGCCACGCGCAGTCATCCTCTTCACGGGCCCGGTATGCGAGGTAGAGCAGTACCGCCTTCTGCGTCATGGAACCGAGGTTCAGGCCATACGCCCATGAGACAGCTCTGACGCTCATCTCACCGTCTCCTTTTCCTCCGTCTTGGCGTTGAGACGCCATGCCTTCCAAGGGCCTTCCTCGCCACGTTCACGCTCCAACGCGCCTATATGCCATTTGACCGGTTCGCTGTCGGCCGCGAGCGGCGTGATGAAACCCTGCTTTTCCAAACGGTCCAGGATCGCGTCGAGTTCCGCCGGCGTCATGTCGCACGCGGTCCCTCTCAACGCGCGCACGCCCACGACGGCGATGTCCTCCCGAGGCGTCTGGAACGTGCTGTTGGCAAGACTGACGAGAACAAGCTTCTCGGCCGGAGTGTCCGGCTTGGCCTGCCATGCCCATTTGATGACGCTGATCATTGTCTGCTCCTTTGTCGGTTGTGGTGTTCGTTCGGTTTTGAAAGTCTGTCGAGGGGGTGCCGGACACGCGTCGGCGGCGCCGTTGCCGTCCGGCGCGCATGGCCGGCATGTCGCCGGCATGGCGGAGAAAGAAGAAAAGACCATGCCGGCATCCATCTCCACGTCACCGGGGTCCGGTAACGGCCGATGGACGATCATTTCCTGTACTTATCGACGACCGCGAGAATGTACGGGTAGTCGTCGATGCTCGGACCGAGGCCATGATGATGGTTCTCCAGGAAACGACGGATGTCGTTGCGGAGAGCGTCGGAGCCACGCGTCGCGGTAAGGCATTGACGGATCAGCATCTCCCAAGCCATGCGCTTGCATCGAGTCGTCACGTCCTGGCGCAGGCCCTCCATGTCGGCCGCGTACTTGTCGCTTTCCAGTTCCAACGGCTGGGTGCCTCCGGTCAACCATTCCTGATAACTGGACTTGTCTCCCGCCGGCGCGGACAGGACGGTCGAATCGGAATCGCCGAACACGTCGGCTTCCTCGCAGAGTCGGTCGGCAAGGGCCGCGTTGTTCTCGTTGAGGATCCTTCTTCTCGCTTCGGTGGCGTCCAAAGCCTCGCGTTGCGGCGTCGTGTCCTTCCGCTTCCTGCGGCGTAGCGGCGCGTGGGTCATGCCGCTACGGTATTTGGGCCGCTCAGTACGCATCCACTCGCCCAACCGGTTGCCGATCAGCGTGTTCACGAACGCGCCCAATGGTTTGCGTTCCTCATAGGAGGCCCACCTGCGCAGGCCTCCCTTGAGCAGTTCCACGGCCACGTCGCACATAATCTCGTCAACGGCCCACGCGTATCCCCATTCGGAGAGTCTGCGGGCGACACGTCGACGGTTCTCCTCCAATGCGTCCTCCACTTCCCGCGGGGTCACGCCGTACCGCGTGTGGAAGTCCTTGTCGCTCATGCTGTGGTGTTCCATGGCTTAGAACCTTTCCGAATGCTCTCTTCTGATGCGGGCGAGATACCTTTTCGCGGTGCTGCCGCTCGCGGCCAGTCCCGCGTCCACTGCCTTCGACGCGGTCGGATTCTCGCCTTTAGCCGTAAGCTCGTCGATCCATGCGAGCCACGCCTCGTCATCGGCTCCGGCCTTGCCGCGCCGGCCGGTTTTCCCTGGCTTCGGCTTTTCCTCCGCCTGGGCGTCGTCGGTCTTCTCTTCCGGCCCGTCGGCCGGTTCCACGGCCGTCACGTCCGGTCCCACGGGTTCGGGAGCCGGCTCGTCCTGGCCGTCCACGGTCGGGGCATCCCGCTCATCGGGTTGGATGGTGAGGGTCGGGATGATGACTGGTTCACGCATCACCGGCTGCGGGATGGCGTGCTGTTCGACGGTCGGGGTTGAGGCGTCGGCGGCTGGCGCTTCGGCCTCATCGGCTTTTGGGACCGCATCGTCCTCCATGGCGGGAACGATGGTCTGGAAGTCGAACAGGTCCGGAATCTCCGGCTTCGCCGGTTCAGCCGGTTCGGGAGCCGATGCCGGCGGTTCGGACGGGATGGCCGGGGTCGGCATGGCGGATGGCGCGGGAACGGGAGCCGGAACGTCAGTGTCTTCCATGACGGTCAAGCCGACGGGAAGGACGGTGTTGATCTTGTCGAGACGGTCTCCCGCGATGATGACGATCAAATGGGTCGCGTACAGGAGTGCGACCGGGGGAATGCTCATGATGACCGGCGGCACCCATGCCGGCAGGTGGAATCCGGTGTTGAGCATCGCATGCAAAGCGTTGCCGGCGATGGAGAAGCTGCTGAACAGGACAAGACCGACCCACGGATAGGCGCTGCCGCGGATGTGGCCCTTCTTGAATCCCCACGTGGCCCAGGTGCACAGGAGGATCGTGCCGTCCACGCACACCGGGCCACCCCAGCTCAGCCAGGGGTTGATGCCGCATGCCACGAACACGAGACGCAGGGCGTCGAAGCTCAACACGAACGCGATCAGGCCGATGATGATGCCGGCCGTGATGCCGGGCCACATTTTGACGCTTGACCTTTCGGCCCGCGCTTCCTCGTCTTTGGTGTATTTCATGATTCAGTCTTTTCTCCCTGCCGGTCCACGACCGGCGATGATGGTTGGTTCAGTGGCGGGGGAGCGGACCCATACCCCTTGGGATCCGCCCATCCGATCCCGGTCGCATGTCAGGCGGTGATTTCCTGGCAGACGATGGCGAGTTCGGTGCATCCGTCGATGAAACGCGACCAGTCGTTGTCGGTGTCATCAAGTTCCGCGTCCGCCCCGTCGAAGACGTTGTCGACGTCGATGTTCAGCAGGCGCAGCATCTTACACATGTCGCTGATGATGCCGAAGATGTTCGCGCCGCCACGGGAGACGATCTCGCTCACCGTGGAGCCTCCCGGCTGCCACTTGTCGGATTCCAGCAGATGCACCATCTCGTTGATGGCGCCGCGGGCGTCCGACGACTGGCTGACGAACGAGTCGATGTAGGAGCGGATGTCGGTCTCGCGGTTGCCCATGTCGAGGTCCAACGGCTGGTCGTCGTCGGCGTTGTCGAAATCGGTGTTGTCGATCTTGGCGGGTTCGAGTCCTTCGCTCATGCGACGCATCCTGTCCTTGCGGAGCGTGTCGGACACGGTGGACTGGCTCACGTCAAGGATTTCGGCGATGTCGGTCTGCTTGGCGCCTTCCTCGGAGAGTTCCACGATCTTCTTGCGGCGTTCCTCACTCGACATGCTGCCCGTATCCACGGGGCGGAGTCTGCCATCCGCACTACGAACTTTACCCGTTGTGGGAGCGATGCCGGCCTTTGCTTTAGCGCGCCCGACAGTTTGGTGACTGATCCCAAGGAACACAGCGATTTCGCGGTCGGTGATATCTCCGGTTCCGTCAGCATTGGGCTTAACAAGCCCCAGAATCAGATCATCACGCTGGCTTCTGGTCAACTTGATGTCGGAGGCCTTGAAGTAGTCGCGGCAATAAGCGCTCCAACCCGGACCGCCCTTCGGATAACCAAGAGCAAGCCAGATATGACCAGCATGGGCTTTCCGGACAGCCGTGATCAGGTTGTAATGGGCCTCGATTGTGTCATGATACTTCAGCTGGAGATCCTGAGTCAGAGCCTCCGCTTCTTCGCGTGTGAACGCGCATTCATCGTCAGCCAGTTGATGTTCTTCCGTTTCCGGCAATTTCTCAGAGAGAAGAACGATCGGGTTATTCTCATCGTCTACATCCGGAGCCTTCAGTTCACTCCCTGCATCCACGATTTCGGGGGTGATTGTCGGCGTGTTTTCCTGATATCGGGTTTCATTCGGTGTGGTGGATGTGGAATAATCAGACATTGAGCTGGTCCTTTCCTCAAAGTTGGAATTGATTGCATTGTTGGTTTTGTTGAAATCGTTCATTGTGATCTCTTCTTTCTGTGATTGGTTCCTTGGCTGGTGACCGTGGAACTTTGGTAAATGGGAAATGCTGGATGGGATTGACTCGCCGCCCGTATGTGAGCTGCAACTCATGTGCGGGCATTACTATTTGAGCGATATCGACCCATCGTTGAGTGGTTGGTACGAAGCCCGGCGAAAGATTGGAATGGATATGGATGAGGATGATGTTCTCGGACCAGATCATTCCGTCATGCCGAAGTTCTTGTTGGAACATGAGGTCTCCGTGTTGGAGATTGCTCTTGCGGTCGTGTCCTTCGAAGATTGCAGTCTTGACGGTTCCGTTCCATTGGATCGAGTCGTGGTGGCTTATGACTGTTGGCTTGGAGCGTTGGATACGCTTCATCCGGGTCATGGCTTCCGTCGTTTCGGTCTTTCGGATTTGGAACTTTCGGACGACGACCTGCTTGGTTGTTTGTTGTCGACTGTTTTGTTCGATGGTGGTTCTTGCCGGTTCATACGTTCCGTGGTCGCCGTGGTGAATGGCTACCGTAGGGCTCACCGCGGTTGACGGTGCGTATGCCGGTCTGTCGTTCTGTCTCTTTTCTGTTATTTTGGTTTGGGAAATGCTGGATGGGTTTCATCCACCGCCCACCGCCCGGATGCGAACTGCAATTCGTCCACGAGCTTGATTTCTGGCTCTACACAGGTGCCATAGCACCTTCTCTCGCGTCGGTAAGCCCGTATAGATAGTCAGTAGAGACATTGAAGGCAAGAGCCGTACGCCAGATATCCTTCGCGGTAAATCGAGTGGCCCCCGATAGCTTTGCGGAAATTGTCGGCTGTGACATGCTCAGAATTGCAGCGTACTGCACCTGTGAAGTATGAGTATCTGCCAGCAGTCCGTTAATTCTGCTCGCTATTATCTTTTCATCATCGTTTTTATAGCTCATGTCTATAACGATATTACCTATAGTGGATATTTGCAAATTGGTGTGTCATACTTTGGGTATGGCACGTTTTTCAGTGAAGACAGAAGCATCTGAGCGACTTCAGGACATTTTTACTAAGAATGTTCGTGTTCGTATGGCTCTTTACGATATAAAGCAAAGCACCTTAGCGGAAGCTTTATGTTTAACCCAAGCAACGTTAAGCACGAAACTGAATAGAAGAACTGAATGGACAGTTGCCGACATAGCAAATGCAGCAGTCTTTTTCAAGGAGCCGGTAGAGAATCTTGTAAGCGATTCCACAATCGAAGCAATCAGTGGCGGCTCGGAATATCGACTGGTCCATAATGGACCAGTCGATATTTCCCGCCAGAAGACAGCAGCTCCGGCCGGTGTGCGCTACCTGCGCAAGCCGGACGACGACGAGAGCAGGTCACATGGCGCGAACGGATTGCCGCGCTTCTTCGTTATGCCGGAAACGAACCGATTAGCACTCCGGGCGCCGGAGTGCTAAAACATTAAAAGAAGTTTTCCGGGTACGTCTCATCAGCACCGTCAAACATAAGGCGTACCGGCACACACCTATGCATAAGGAGGCGCGCATGGCGCAATCAAGACGCATGCTGGTGTTGCGTGCCGTGGTCGAGGATTACATCCGTTCTCAGGAACCGGTGGGTTCCACCACACTGACCCGGGATCATGACCTCGGCGTCAGCTCCGCCACCGTGCGCAACGACATGGCGGCCTTGGAAGATGAAGGCTATCTTATTCAGCCGCACACTTCGGCCGGCAGGGTGCCGACCGAAAAAGGGTACCGTTACTTCGTCGACCGTTTGGCGACGGTCGTTCCGCTATCGGAGGCCCAGCGCCGCGGCATCAACAGCTTTCTGTCCGGATCGGTCAATCTGCAGGACACGCTGCAGCGGGCCGCCCGGCTGCTGGCGCAGATCACCGGACAGGTCGCCGTCGTGGCCGCGCCGTCACTGTCGAAGTCGACATTGCGGCATATCGAAATCGTGCCAGTGTCCATTAATACGCTGCTTGCCGTAGTGATCACCGATACCGGCCGTGTCGCGCAGCATATCCTCAACGTCACGAAATTGCCGGACGTGACGACGCTCACTCATCTGACCAACGAGATCAACACGCAATGCTCCGGCGTTTCGCTGACCCGCACGGCCGATTGCGTACGACAGATGGGAGCGCGCAAGGAATACCATGCGATCAGCACGCTTGCGGAAACGCTTGCGCAGGCCTTTGATGGCATGGCGGATGACGAACGCGCGAGCGAATTGTACATGGCGGGCACTTCACGGCTTGCGCATCAACGCACGGTGGCCGACCTGGCCCCGCTGTTCGACGCGTTGGAGGAGCAGGTGGTGCTCATGAAGTTGATGAGCTCGCTGAGCGAAACCACGCAATCCGACGGCGTCGGAGTGGCGATCGGTTCCGAAACGCACACGCCCGGTTTGCTGCACGCCTCAGTGGTAACCAGTGGCTACGGGCGTACCTCCGCGGCCGCCACGGACGGCGCGACGCATGCGGCCGCATCATCACAGACGGAAAATCAAAGCGGTGATGATACGCAGCAGGCGGGCGAACCGGTCGCATTCGTCGGATCGATCGGGCCGACGCATATGGACTACGCGGCGACCATGGCCGCCGTGAGGGCGGTCGCCAGATATCTGACGGCGTTCCTCGCCCACGATGAAGGTCAGCCGGCCGACTGACCCCGCCTTATGGCACAATGACACGCAGAACCAACAGGGAGAAAGAATAATCGTGACGGACTATTACGAAGTGCTGGGCGTCGACCGTTCGGCAAGCGACGACGAGATCAAAAAGGCGTATCGAAAGATGAGCCGCAAATACCATCCCGACATCGCAGGTCCGGAATTCGAAGACAAGTTCAAGGAAGTCAACAACGCGTACGATGTGCTGTCGGATCCTAAGAAACGGCAGATGTACGATGCCGGCGTCGATCCGAACGATCCGAATGCGGGCGGCATGCACGGCGGCGGATTCGGTGGCGGATTCGGCGATATGGGGGACATCTTCAGCATGTTCACCGGTGGCGGATTCGGTGGCACCGGCGGTGGACCGACTCCGCGCACCCAGCCGGGGCGTGACGCGCTTGTTTCCGCGACCATCGATTTGAAGACGGCGGTGTTCGGCGACACCACGCACGTCAAGGTCAACACGTTCGGCCTGTGCCAGGAATGCGGCGGCACCGGCTGCCAGAACGGCACACAGCCCACACAATGTCCCGACTGCCACGGTCAGGGATATGCGCAGCGCGTGGTACGCACCATGCTCGGCCAGATGATGACCACCGCGCCATGCGAACGCTGCGAAGGCCATGGAACGGTCATCGAGAAGCCGTGCCCGTCCTGCCTCGGCCATGGCCGCGTGCGCGTCACCCGCAATGTCGGCGTCGCGGTGCCGGCCGGCGTGGCGAACAACACCCGTCTGCGTCTCGCTAATCAGGGTGAGGTCGGCGAAAATGGCGGCGTCGCGGGCGATTTGTATGTGGATATCCGCATCAAGCCGGATGACATGTTCACTCGTGATGACGACGATTTGCATTGTTGGATCAAGGTGCCGATGAGTTGGGCCGTATTGGGGCACGAAGTCGAAATCGACACCTTCGACGGCAGGCAGACGCTGGATATCCCAGCCGGCAGCCAGCCGGACGATACCGTGACGTTGAAGAACCTCGGCGTCACGCATCTCGACGACAAGAACGAGCGCGGCGATTTGGTGGCGCACGTAGTGGTGGAGATTCCTAAGAAGCTGTCCGATGACGAGCGGGAGCTGATTGAGCGGTTCGGCGAGATGCACGACACGGACGCCCAGCATGTTGTCGTGAAGTCCCGTCCGTCGTCCGGCGCGAAGAAGGGGTTCTTCTCCAAGCTGAAGGACGCGCTGCGCTAGTTTTCGCAATCCAATCGAATACGGGACATGTGAAAGAAGTCCGTATCCCAACTCATAACCTTGGGATACGGACTTCTTTCACATCTGGCGTGGCGGGTGATTCCCGCCTATTTGAGCAGCGACCTGCACATGGTGCGATACTGGCTCACATATCCTCCACCGAAGAACACGCAATGTCCTGCAATGGGGTAGAGCTGCCATAATGTGATGCGGTCCTGCCATCCGGCCTTAAGCGGATGCGCCGACTGATAGCCTTCGAGGATGTCCGTAAGATATGACATGCCGAACAGGTCGAGCATGGCAAGGTCTTCCTCACGGTGCCCACCGTGAGCCGCAGGGTCAATAAGCACGGCTTCGACGTCACCGGAATCAGCAGTCCACATGACGTTGCCGCTCCACAGGTCGCCATGCACGCGTGCGGGCTTGTCGTTGGCGGCCTTGCCTAGGATGTCGGGCAAGGCGTCGATAACGGCTTCAGTCAGTTCCATGTCATAGTCGGTCAGTTCGCGACGTTTCATGCCGAGTCGTACCATCGGACGCAATCTGCCGTCCGCCAGATAGGTGGCCACATCATCCCAGGCACCGGTATCCATCGGGACGGGATCCTGCAATGGCCCGAAATAGCAGGTGCCGTCGTATCCAGTTGGAGCGGAGCCAAAATGTTCGGCACCGGCATCATGCATATGAGCTAGCGCAACACCGAAATCGCGCGCGGCTTGGATGGTCGGACCGCAGGCGTTCACGCGTTCAATGTCGAGATAATCCTTGCCCCAGTCGTATACGTCGACCACGCGTGGGCCGCCCTGCGATTGCGCCTCGCCGAGCCATTTGAGGCCGCGTCCCTCGCATTCAAAGAAACCTTCGGGGCTGAATGCCCTGCTTTTGCGGTATTTGCCCATGCCGATGAGCCTTTCTCCCATGCCGGACATGCCGGCGTACTTTTGGCTCCATTGTGTGCATGGTTTGAGACAACTATGCCGGGATGCCTTGAAAACTAGACCCCTCTCGCTACTCTTGGTCACGGAAAAACAGACGAAACCGTATTTCTACGAACATAAAGAGGGTTCATGAATTTCTTCCAAGCGATTTTCCTTGGCCTGGTGCAGGCGTTGACCGAATACTTGCCGGTCTCTTCCAGCGCCCATATCCGTATCATCGGCGATTTGATGCTGGGCTCCGATCCGGGTGCTGCGTTCACCGCCATCATCCAGATCGGCACCGAGCTTGCCGTGATCCTGTATTTCCGTCATGACATCATCCGCATTCTCGGCGCGTGGTTCGGCTCCTTGTTCGGCAAGGAGGGCAAGGACTTCAAGAGCCGTATGGGCGCGCATAACCGCGACACGCAGATGGGTTGGTTCATCATCATCGGCACGCTGCCGATTCTGATTGCCGGTCTGTTGTTCAAGGACGCCATCGAAAGCACGCTGCGTAATCTGTGGATCACCGTTACCGTGCTGATTATCTTCGGTATTCTGCTGTGGGTGGTCGACGCCCGCGCCAAGCAGGTCAAGACCATGGATGAGATGACCTGGAAGGATGCGCTGATCTTCGGCATCGGTCAGATGCTGGCGCTGATTCCTGGCGTTTCCCGTTCCGGCGGCACCATCACCTTCGGCCGTGCGATGGGTTATACCCGTGAAGCTGCAGTGCGCGTGAGCTTCCTGATGGCCATTCCGGCCGTGTTCGGCGCGGGCATCCTCGAAGCCGTTTCCGCGGTCAAGGATGTGGCCGCAGGCAATGCGGGAATGTTCCCGGGCTGGGGTGCGACCATCGCGGCCACCATCGTGGCGTTCGTGGTCGGCTATGTGGTGATCATCGGCTTCCTGAAGTTCGTGTCCACCTTCTCGTACAAGGCGTTCGCCATCTACCGCATCGCGCTGGCCGTTGTCGTGGCTCTGCTGCTGATCTGCGGCGTGCTGCACCCGACGGAAGTCGTTGCCGCCGCGTAAGCGTGATTCGGCGTAAATAAAGCGAATCCCGGCCATCCGTAAGGTGGCCGGGATTTTTTCGTCTGCGACCTCCTCCTGGAGGGGAACGACTCAGACGCCGTTGCGTAGAAGTGATTCGGCCTCACGAAGCAGTTCCTCGCAGGCAGGCATGCCATTCGAGGCGATTCGCTTCGCTCTCGCGTCCAAATCGTAATCATGTTCCAGACGAGCCAAATAGTCGCCGGCATGCATGTCTGACACCAATCCATCGGCGTCGGAACGCCATTGCATGGCCTTTCTGGTCAAATCTCCTTCAATAAGCGGATACTCGATTATTAAAGACAAGGCGCGCAGCAGCTCCAAAGTGCCTTGCATGCATTCGGTATTGGCACAGTAATGCGGTACGGATACCCATATGGATGTTGTCGGAAAGCCCGCTTCGGCGGCGAAGGCGTCAAGGATGTTGGGGATGCCCACCGGACCGTTGTATTCCCTGTCGGATTCGCATTCGCAGCCGCTTTTGGAGATGTCAAGCGGCAATGGCCGTGTGTGCGGGCATTCATCGAACATGGAGCCAAGCGTGATGACATCACTTACGTCATAGTCTTCTGCGACACGTAGCGTCTGCCTGCAGTATTCCTCCCACCGGTAATTGGGTTCGGGTGCGATCTGCGCAAGCAGGTGCAGCATGGGGGAGACGGCAATGTCATAGAAAGTCGTTTGCGGCCAGATGATGCGCTTACGCCCCTGCACGGAGCAGATCATGGGCCGGGCCACCTGATAGTCGTAGAAACCTTCGTTGTCAATATGGCGCACTTCCTGTGACTCATACCGGGACACCAAATGACGGACGACGTTCGTGGCCGCTTGGCTTGCATCGTTCCATCCTTCGAATGCGGCGATAAGTATCGTCTTGGGCATTGCGCTCTCCTCACACATGCTTTTAATGTATACCGAAAACGGGTGGTGTGACACGCGCTTCAGCCATCGGTGAATACGAATAAACCAAACCGCGACACGCTGACTTGCAAATTACACGAATGTGGTTATAGTAAATACTCGTGCTCACGCAGTGAATCTGCTGGAGACATGCGGACATAGCTTAGTTGGTAAAGCGCAACCTTGCCAAGGTTGAGACCGCGGGTTCGAGTCCCGTTGTCCGCTCTAAGGTTCCGATTGATTATCGACCTTTATGGTGGGTTAGCCAAGCGGTTAGGCAGCGGCCTGCAAAGCCGTATAGACGAGTTCGACTCTCGTACCCACCTCGCATCATGTGAGATTAGTTTTCGCATGTTGACATGACCCGGGCGGTTGGCGCAGAGGTAGCGCACTTCCCTGACACGGAAGGGGTCACAAGTTCGAATCTTGTATCGCCCACTGGAGCATTGCTCCGTACAAATTAAGACTGGGTGATTGGCGCAGCGGCTAGCGCACTTCCTTCACACGGAAGGGGTCATAGGTTCGATTCCTATATCACCCACCGTTATCACAGCTCGGTTTTGCCGGGTTTTTGTTTCCATTCCTTTTCACTCTGCTTCGTCAAATAAGAATGCAAGCATCGACGCGCCGGCAAAAACAGCGATCGACGAAAAACGATTCACCACATTACACAAGAATTGCCGATGAAAATACAGAGAATCAAACGAGAGAAGCATGACTTTTGCCAAACGCATTTCTAAAATGAGTATCGTAAACAAAAAAGAAAACAAACAAGACGCAAGGTGCGTCACAGCACACCAGCAAGAAAAGGAAACATCATGAACAAGAACAAGATCTTCTCCGCAATCATGCGTGGCTTCGAAGTCAGCGGCATCAACGCTCTGTCTTCGGCTGCCGGCTCCTCTTCCGTCAACGGCGCTCTGCAGGAGATCATCGACACCCGCCGCTGATTCGGACACCACACACTGAATCCTTCTTGAAAAAGCCTGGAACGCGATTAAAAAGCGTTCCAGGCTTTTTGTTCCCCGGCAAGCGGCTACAATTGCCTATTGTGAACGAGAGACAATTGAACCTCAACCAAGCGGTTAAGGATATGGGCCCCAACGAATTGAAAGCGTACGCCGAGCTGGGGCAGAAACAACACGATGAGGCGAACCGCGAACTGGAACGACGCTGGCGCAGCTACGATGACATGCTGCCGAAGGACGAATTCGTATCCATCATCGACAAGAACGAACGGTAAATACCGTTCACAGTGTATGATTCGTGACCATGCCGGCCACAATACCGGCCAATTGCAAGGGGAGAGGGTAGAATGACAGCTATGACTGATCCGATTCCAAGCGCAGGCGAAACGACCATCATTGGTCTTCCTGCTATCACTGTACCGGTTACTTCCACCGGAGACCGTCCTCTGACGAAGGAGGACCTCAATACGATCATGCGTCTGGCCGACGGCACGGCGCTCCTGATTTCCACCAGGGGAGCGGTGTCCGGCTCGCGTTATCTCCTCGACGAGGACGAGATCACCGTGGGACGCGACCCGAGTTCCGACATCCTGCTGGACGATTCCACCGTCTCCCGCACGCACGCGGTATTCCGCAGGATTAACGGAAATTATTCGGTGATTGACGCCGGCAGCCTGAACGGCACATACGTGAACCGTCAACGAGTGGATAGCCAGGAACTGAAGAACGGCGACGAAATCATTCTGGGCAAGTTCCGTCTCGTATATTTCACCAACAAGGCCGTCATTGCCTAATGAAACGCCCGATGCGGGATAAACTGTGAGTAACGGTTTTCCTTCAATCGCCTATGGGCTCCGAATGGAAGCTCATAGGCGATTGTTTTATGGCGTGTAGGAGAAGACAATGGACGGCGAGGCAGAACCAACAATGCGGTTGCATCTGCACGTGTCGCACGCGGTGCAGGGGGAGTTGTTCCCCTCCGCGGACGCACAGCCCGTCACACGGGGCTATCGTGGTACGGTCGCGTCAAAAGTGGCGGGTATCACGTACCGCCAGCTTGACTATTGGGCGCGTAAACAGATAGTGGAACCATCCATCACCCCGTCGCACGGATCCGGCTCACGCAGATTGTATTCATTCAAAGATGTGGTGATTCTTGCCGTTTCCAAAAGACTGCTGGATGCCGGAATCAATCTGCAGAACGTGACCACCGCCATCGGCTTCCTCGCGCAGCGCACGCCCGAACAGTTGGCCGGCATCATCATCATGTGCGATGGGCAGAATGTGCATGAGTGCACGGACAGCGAACAGATGGTGGCTCTGCTCCAAAGCGGCAGAGCTGTGTTCGGGGTGTCCGTCGGATCGCTATGGCATCAGATCAAAAAGGCTCTAGAACATGAGGAATATGTCGATTTGACGAAGACGCCGGCATCGACAGACGCCAATAGGCCAATCGACGACATTGCCGCGATACGTATGAGAAAGAAGCTGGAATCGCGGCGCAAATCCCGCGCAGCAGCCTGATCGCATACAATTGGTACGATTCAGCCCGGAACGTTCGAACGATATAACCCGCAGGGGAGTAGCGCATGCTTGATATTCTGCCGGCACTGTTGTGGATCATAGCCGCCGTCATCGCAGTGAACATTTGTTCGATTGCTGCGATTCGAGGCAATCTGTTTTCCAAAAAACACCGCGATGTGCATCCGGTGCGTTGGTCGATCATCGCGCTGCATTTCACCTCATTGGTCATTGGCGCGTTGCCATATCCGGTATATGCGATGTTCAGGTCGGATTTCTCGGCGAAGTTCCGGCGTTTCTACGAACATGTCGGATGGCCGTCGGCTGCGGTGATGGTCATGCTGATCGCAGCGGAACTTGTTTTCATGTATCTTCAGGCCCGAAACGGCATGCACAGCGAGATGGAGCGGAAGCTCAATCAGGCCGTCAAATAGAAATCTGACATAACGTACATTATCGGCTTTTCAGGAATGACGTTTTTCCAGGCTTAAGGAAGCGTCAAACACGCGGTTCTGACATAACGGCCTCCGTCACTCAATAAATAAAAACGTGGTTGCTGCCACGATATTGCGACAGCAACCACGTAACTGGCCTACAGCGTTTCCGTTTACGGACTCAGGCGAAATACTCCTCGACGGCCTGCGCGAGTTCATCTACCGAATCCAGAATACGGTATGCGCCATGGGCTTTGAGCTCTCCGGGCTCCGCATAGCCCCAGCCACAGCCGAGGCAGTCCAAACCGCACGCCTTGGCGCCGTCGGCATCGGTCCAACGGTCGCCGACCATCAGTGCCTTGTCTCCTGCGTTCTCGTCGAAATCGATGTGCTGGAAAGCCCAACGGATCACTTGGTCCTTGTCAAGACGGGAATTGTCCTCGCTGGCACCGTAGATGCCGTCGACCATGGTGTCCAAGTGGAAATGCTCGCAAATCGGAATGCATTGGTATTGCGGCTTGCAGCTGGCAATCGCCAGATAGTATCCGTCGGCACGCAGTTTGGCGAGCTGCTCCGGAATACCTTGGTAAATCGTGTTGTTCAGGCGGCCGGGGACTTTCTGTCCGGGATTGTTCGGGTCGTCGAACACGGCCTCGTCGGCGTAATACTTGCGGTAAATCCTCACGCCTTCGTCAAGCTTGTCATCCGGAATGCCGTTGCGTTGCATCGATTCGCTGATGGCCGGTCCAATGAAACGATGCAATTCGGCATCGTCCGGCACCGGATATCCCATCTCTTCGAACGCCTTGACAACGCAGCCAATGATTCCTGGATCGGATTTCGTCAGTGTGCCATCGAGGTCAAGCAGAACGACTTTCTTCGGATGTTCGGACATGGATCTGATTCTCCCCTTGGCTGTGTGCTATAAGAATTGATGACAGAAACAATTATGCCCGGTCTCAATGACCGGGCATTCGTTCAAGTGTCGTTCAACTGCAGGTCACTCGTAGTCCGGGAACCATCCGTCACGATGCATTTGCAGACGCTTCTCCAGCAAAGCCTTCAGTTCGTCTTCGGTACGACGTTCCATGAGCATGTCCCAGTGCGTGCGTGTCGGCTTGGCGATTTCATCAGCCTCGTCGTCATTGTCTCCTTCACGGTGCGCGACGGCGCCGCAGCGGCACTCCCACTCATCTGGGAATTCTGCGCCCTCAGCGAACGGCAGAATCGTACGATGGCCTTTCGGACACACGTATGCGACGTCGGTTCGCGCCGCAAAATCCACATTGTCATCGGATTCAAGCGACTTTGCACCGATGCTCATGCCTCGCAGGCTACGTTCCGCCATATTGCTTTTGCCTCCTTGATTATCTGCTTACTCTAAGCTACAAAACACTTCGGACGTGTCACTTATTCCCGGCGTCCGCGAAAACCGATCTCCCGATTGCGCACATGCTCAGTCGACACCTGAATAGGCGACGATGCCACGGTTGACGTTCTCGTACGCCTGTTTCGCGATCGGAGCGAGCGTTTCGGCGCGTTTACCCAGGTATGGTCCGGCCACGGCGATCTGCTGCAACACGTCGGCGAGACGTTTGCATCCGCGTACGAAATCGCCGCCGGTCAAATCGGTGCCGTACAGCACACGCGACAGGCTTTCGCCCTGAGCCCATTCGTAGACGACATCGGTGATGCCGAAATCAAGTTGGCGCGGCTCGTCGAGGGCATAGTCCTCACACAGCATGGCAATCGACGCGTGCACGCCTTTGAGCTGCGCCGCACAGACGGCGACGTTCCCCTGCATTCCTCCGGGATAATGGCGCGGCTCTCCCCCGCTGCCTCTGCGTGGCTCGTAAATCAACGACATGACGGCGCTGGCCAGCTCCGTCGCATCGAGTCCGTCGAACGCGCCATCATCGATCGCCTGGGCAAGCACCAAATCAAGCTCGCTGTACAAGTGCCGCAACAGCTGTCCACGTTCGGTAAGCCGGTAATCGATATGTTCTTTTGCGCCTTCATCAAGCCGATCGAGGTATCCGAGCTCGTTCAGCACATTGCAGATGCGGTCGAATTGACGTGCCACGGAGCCGGTGCGTGAATCGTAGCGGTGCTGCACACGTTCCAATTCACGCATTTCACGCGCCCACCGATGCCCCCATTTGAGATGCTTCTGAATATCGGGGCATTTGCGGCAGGGATGGTCCCTGTCTTTTTCGCGAAGCTCCGCGATACGCCTGTCAAGGTCTTTGAACGCTTCGCTTCGCGCCTTCTGCGTGCGGAACACCTCGTGCTTGAGTTTGCGTCGTTCGTTCTTTTCCAAGTCGCTCAAGCGCATGCGCAGCCGCATGAACTCCTTGAAGTCGCCGAACTCACAATCGAACGCCCGTTCGTATCCGTCCAACGCTTTGCGCAACGTATCCATCTGCGCTTCAAGCTGCCAGGCGGATTCGTTGGCCTCCCATTGCGCGAAGGAATGGTCAAGCGTGATGCGAGCGGTCTCGTAATCGCTGGAATTAAGCAGGTTGACGGCCATGTTGAACGTCGGTTTGAAACTGGAGTGCAGCGGGTACACGCGCTTGCTGGACAGCGCGGCGGCAGTGGCGGGAATGAAGCCATGATGGTCCACAACCACCGCATGGCCGATGGTGTCGATGCCACGTCGGCCAGCGCGTCCGGTAAGCTGGGTGAACTCCCCTGGCGTCAATCCGACATGCCCGGTCCCATCGAATTTCTCAAGTTTTTCCACCACCACGCACCGTGCCGGCATGTTGATGCCCAAGGCAAGTGTTTCCGTGGCGAAGACGACCTTCACCAGCCCCTCTTCGAACAGTCGTTCGACAATTTGGCGGAAGAGCGCCACCATGCCAGCATGATGCGGCGCGAATCCTTCCTCCAAGGCGAAGCGGAACTGCGAGAAATGCAAAGCCTTCAAATCCTCTTGACTGAGTTGGCCTTCGACCATCTCATCGACGATACGGCGGATGCGACGCACCTCGTCATCGGTGGTGAGTTCGAGTCCGGCGTTGATGCATTGTTCGACGGCCTGATCGCATCCGTTGCGGGAGAAGATGAAATAGATGCCCGGCAGGATGCCGAGGAAATTCAATTCATCAATCACGGCCCAACGACGTGGCGTATGGCGTTCGGGTCTGCGGGAATGGTCGTTCCATTTGCCGCCCTTGCCGCCCTTTCGTCTGTCGGGGCGCTGCTCTCCCCTACGTTTCGCGGCCTTGCGGTCGAGCTGATCGAGCCTGCTCACCAGCTGGGCGTTGAGCTTGTCTGTCTGATTGCCGTCTTTATCACGTCGATACAGGTCGATGAGTTCCGGTTCGGTGTGGTCGTCCGCCTGAACAAGCACATGCTGTTCCAACGGCACGGGCCGTTTTTCGGACACCACCAGCGTGGTGTCGCCACGGACCGATTCAATCCATTTGGAGAAGTCCTCGACATTCGACACGGTTGCGGACAGGCCGATGATTCTCACGCTTTGGGGCAGGTGGATGATCACTTCCTCCCACACCGGCCCGCGGAAACGGTCGGCGAGATAGTGCACCTCGTCAAGAATCACGTAACGCAAGGCGTCAAGCGTCATGGAATGCTCGTAGAGCATGTTGCGCAGGACCTCGGTGGTCATGACCACGATGTCGGCTTCGGAGTTGATGGACGTGTCGCCGGTAAGCAGGCCGACTCTGTCCGGCCCGTACGTTTCGACCAGATCATGGTATTTCTGATTGCTCAACGCTTTGATTGGCGTGGTGTAGAACGCTTTGACGTTACGCTCTTGGGCCAGATAGATCGCGAAATCAGCCACGACCGTCTTGCCGGCTCCGGTGGGCGCGGCGACGAGCACATTGTCGCCGGCTTCCAACGCATCATTGGCTTTGACTTGGAAATCGTCCAATTCGAATGGCATGGACCGTGCGAAACGAGACGAGACCGATTGGCGTTTGGCCTGCGTCTGTTTGAACGCCGCATAGCGTTGCGCGGGAGATAGGGCTGTGGTCATCTCGGCATCGTATGTGCCGGTGTCGTTATTGCCATGTCGACGATGATGAGTCATGGTTCCTTTTCGAATCAGTCGTTGGAATGTTTCCACTGCGCCCACTGCCGGGCATGACGGACGCGCTTTTCCTCACGGCGGCTGATGACTTCGGCATGAGCGTCGATATAACGATTGGCCGCGTCCTCAAGTGGACGTGTGAAGAACGGGGACGTGTTCTCCTTTGGTTGCGGCAACGGCTCGGACATGGCCTCGAAACGTTTGGACATGCGTCCGCCTACTTTGATGGCATCTTTGAACGCATGATATCCGCGGATGCATGCGTATGCGCCGCCGCCGACCAGCATCGTCAGCATGAACAGGACGAGTACCAGCCAAATCCACCAAGGCATAGCGCCTCCCCCGTCAGTCTTCGTTCTCTCGGTCGCCGACGCTCAGCTCATGCTGTGCTCGGGCGATGATCATCGTGCGCAACGTCTCCGGCGCGACGGCAGTAATATGACGGGCGTGCGCGATGCAGAACGCGACATACCAGGAATCGGAAGACACAATCAGATGCACCTTCTCGCCTTCGCCGCATTTCTCGACGGTGGCTCCCGACAGGCTGTCGATGAACGACAGGTCGTCCTGATTGGTTATGAACACGGCAGGTGTGCCATTGTCGAAACTCCACTTGCGCAGTTCGGATGCGGGCACGTCCGGAATGTCCACTTTTTCAGTGGGTTCGACCAGCTCCGCATGCTCGATGCGGGAGATGCGAAGCACCTGCCAGATACGAGGCTTGCCAGTAGCCTTGTTGATGGTCGTATCCGTCTTGACGAACTTCATCTTGTCCGCGGGCGCCGCGTTGGACACGTCGGTCCATACCGCCACGTAGTAAACGCCTTCGTCGACAAAAATCTTGTCTGGCGCCACTAGCTTGCGCTGTATACGGCCCGCACCGTCCGTATATTCCATGTCGAGCAGCATGCCTTTGGAGATGGCGCTCTTGACGATGGAGAAGTTCCTTGGTTCCATCTCGTATCCGGTCAGGCTCAGCCACGGCATGTCGCCAGGCTTGACGTGCTGGCGCAGTCGGCTGTACAGCGATTCCGCCTGCTCACGCAGCTTGTCCGGAAGCAAAGAGGAGTGGGCGAGATAGCTCACCGATGCGGTCAGCATGCTCAGGTACTGCTGGGAAATGCCGGCAAGGCGTTCAAGCCCCAGCGAATTCGTGGCGGAGACGATGCCTTCCGCGTCAAGCAAGGACCAATCGATATCGAAGAACTGGCTTCCGGCCATCTCGCCATCATCGGACACCGTGGTCAACGTGTTGATGTCCTTATGAATGATGTTGACGAACTTCTTCAATTCGTCATCGGACTTCGGCCTGCCGATGAATCGTTCCGCAAGTTCTTCAAGAGAGTATTCCTCACCCATGTGGGCGGACAGGAACAGCATCAGGCGAAGACGCCGATCGACCTCACTACCGGTCTGGAACGCGGAGTTCTTCTTCGGACGGCCCTTGCCTTCCTCGGTATCATCCTCATCAGTGCTGTTGCGGTTGATTTCCGGAGACACCACGGTGGAGCTGTCGGTGCCGGTGGATTCATCGGCCGGCACGAACTGCGTGGCCGCATGCAGCCGGCGGTTGAACGCGTCGACAGCCTCCTGAGGGCTCACTATGGACGCACCCGGATGAGACAGCACGAACATGGCCAGATCATCGGAGTCGGCGTAGGCGACATTGAGATGCTCGCCATCAACATCCACAGTGGCGGCGAAACGTCGCTGATCGACCACTTTGACCAGCTCGTCGGGAATGGATTGCGTGCCAAGACCCGGCGCGATGGAATCCAAGCCAAGTCCTGGAATCGGCGTCTGCGGCACGCGCGGCGCGGTACGGGAAGCGTGCTGGGGTTCGTGCGCAGGAGCCGAGGAAATCGACATGGAGCGCGCAAGGTAATTCGCAGCGGCAAGAATCGGCAGATCCTCGTCGCCGAACAGCAGACGCACGCGCGGCTCATCGCCAAGCTGCAGACGGTAGGAAGCGAAATCCTGCCCTTCTGACTTGGAGGAATATTCCGGCTGCCTTGATTCGATGGCGATGCCCATGGCGGCGAGCTTGGCGCGGTCACGCTGAAATTGCTTGGCGAAGGCGGCCTTCGCCGCTTGATCGGCGAGCTCTCCGTACGAATCGGCATACGCCTTCACACGTTGCGCGATCTGACGTGAGGTAAGCCATTGCGGAAAGGCTGAGGAGAGCACAGCCAACACATCAAGCTCATGCTTGCCCCATTTGTCGGAAAAACGTCGCCTACCGTTACTTCCCTCAGCCATTAGTCCTCACGTCTCGTTAACGTTTCTTTTTAAGTGCTTGGCCTCGTAAGCCGCACACAACATTCTATGATAGAGGTTTTTTAAGCGATTTGTGCCTATTTCACGAAAAAACATCGTTTTCGTGTTGCATGGCCGTCCAAAATCAGACCCAATCGTCCGGTTCCACGCCCTGCGGGCCGACATATTCGCCATTCGGCACATAGCTTGGTTCGCCTTGATCCTCCAGTCGCGCGTCGCTAAACAGCATCACATCCCTGCCGAAGGTCCAATCGCCATCGATATTAACGGATTTCGCCGCGGCGAGCGAAGGCACACCGTATGGGAAACGGGCATCGAAATCGTGGATGTTCTTGTAATAGCGCGCGTCCAAATGGACGTCGGGGAAGATGTAGTTGCCGTCTTCCATCTCGTACTGGTCCGTCAGATGGAATCGGTCGGACCGCATGATGAACAAATCGTCAGTGGTCTTCACCGGCAGGAAACGCATACGGTCGACGCATACGCAGGTCGCGCCATCGAAAAGCGACACCGCGGCTCCCATGGCGGTCTCCAGCTGAATGACCGGCTCGCTGGTCGGATCGGTCGGGTCGACCGTCTTCTTATTGCGGATTACCGGAAGGGGAAGCACGCCGTCATAGGATGCGAGTTTCGCTTTCAGCGCATCGATACGCACCCAAATGCTGTTCGTGTTGAAGTACGGATGCTTGTCGATGTTCTGCGCGTCGTCCTTGTCGTCTGGATGGACCTGGCTCATCTCACGCAGCATCAGACGGCCCGTGGCCTTGTCTCGCACGATGTGGCCGCCCTTACGATCGGCTGGGGTGCGTTTGGCGACCTCGATCATGAACGGTGCGCCCGTATTCTCGAAATGCTGCGCAAGCGTACGGGAGGGACGCGCGCCCAGGTTGTCGGAATTGGAGATGAAAAGGTATTTGAACCCCTGCGCCTCAAGCGCGTCAAGCAGACCGGATTCCCAAATGGTGGAGAACAGGTCGCCGTGGCCCGGCGGGCACCATTCGAGTTCCGGATTGGCCGGGAAGCTGACGGGCATTCCCGTTTCCGCGCTGATCTTCGGCTCCTGATGCTGGATGATTTCCATCGGGATGTCTTCCTGATGGAATTTCTTATTGGTCTGCAGCACCTTCATGGTGTCTTTGGAGGTACGGAAGGAGTTCATCAGAGTCAATGGCAGATCGACGCCAAGTCTGGTCCGCGCGGTCAACACCTGTCCGATGATGATGTCGATGAAACGCATCTGCCGTGCCTTGTGGCGACGTACCGGCAGCAGCGACTTGGCGCAATCGAGTCCCATCGAAGTGCCAAGACCGCCGTTAAGCTTCAGGAACGCCGTTTTGGCGAACGCGTCAACGGCCTTGTCGTGATTGATGGTCTCATACACGTCATGGAAGCTGGGAACGCTGACGAGCGGTTCGACCTCGTCCTCACGAATCCAACTGCTGGCCTCCTCATTGCGCCAGACCTCGTACAGACGACGGAACTGGGCGATGGCCATGTCGGTCATTCCGTGCTTCCGCATCTTCGCGGCAGAGTATTCGAATACGTCCTCAGTCAATGTCTCTCCCTTTCGAACGGGCGTTGTTATTCGATGCGCTTATGCCATAATACGACATTCCGCCAAAATCGGGGGCATTTAGACACAGAACCAACATGAACTTCCGGTGGAGCAATTGCCGGAAAACCCTCAAATATCCGAAGCCAAACTCTCCGGAATGGATGCGACTCGCTTTCCGACACGATGTGTTTGAAAAACCGTAGAGATTATGCTATGTTTCATATTCGGTGCTTTTCGCACCGTTCGGACCATAGCGCAGTTTGGTAGCGCACTTGACTGGGGGTCAAGGGGTCGCGGGTTCAAATCCCGCTGGTCCGACCAAGAAAGCCCGTCGTCCCGCCGCTTACGCGGCATTGGAACGGCGGGCTTTTCCGTATCCAGGGGCGGTCAGGGGCGATGTACTACAGACCTCCGCCCCCGCGGCCCCATGGCGGGGAATCTCCTGACCATACGAAACAGGCCCCTTCCGGCAGTGCGATGCCGGAAGGGGCCTGTAGAGGGCGCAGGACGGGTCATGGCGCGGGAGAACTAGATAAAAACGTGCCCGCCGCCCTTCGCGGAGCCGACTCCGAGCCAAGCAGTCCATGGGCCCGTGTGGTCGCATTGACGCCCCGTGTTCCCTTATGCGTCCCGGAGCCGTTCCAGCCACGCCACGCCGCCCGGCAGCAGGTCGGTGCGGGCGAGCTCGAGCAGAAGCGCCAGGCGTTCGTCGCCGGTCCGGACGGCCGACGCCTTGGAGCACGCCTCCGCCATGGCGGCGTCCCCCTCCGGCCCCGACCTCCCGTCCGGCTCCAGCTCCAGTCCCGCCAGCCGGGCCTCGCGGACGCCGACCTCGAGGCGTCCGTCCGCGAGGCCCACGCAAGGCAGTTCATCGGCGAGACGGCGGATGTCGGCGAGCAGCCGTTCGCGCGGCGTCATGCCCTGTTCCTTTCCGCCTGGCGCTCCGTCTTGCGGTCGATCCACGACTCCAGCCGCTCGTCCGTGACGCCGTACATGTCCCGCAGCATTCCCAGGCAGATGTAGACGTCGGCCATCTCCTCGGCCAGGTTGTCCTCCGGATCGGGCTTGCCGCGCAGGCGCTTGCTGACCGCCTGGATCAGCTCCGCGCACTCCTCCATGCACACCACGCTCTGCAGGCGCGTTCCGAAGCGCTCGACGCTTTCATGCCATACGGCGTTCCTTTCGGTCTTGTCCATCATTCGTCCTCCTCGGGCGGATACCTGTCCAGTGGATATTCCTTCAGCAGCGCGTCGCGCAGGTCGGTCAGGTCGATGTCATCGCCGAATTCGAGCGCGACGGTGCCGTCCGGTCCGCACCGGACGTAGGGCGCGTCCCCAAGCTCGTCGTTCTCGAGTATGACCACGGCGCGGACCCCATCGGAGGGGATTACGGTGATTCTCATGGGTCATTCCTTTCCAATCGGCCTGATATGCGGATTCGGCTCCGCGTTCCCATCGAACAGGGGTATGCGTCGCGGGTCCTCCTTGGAATGCCTGACGACCAGTAGCTCCATGGAGCCGTCCTCGTGGCGGACCACATAGCCCTCCATCGGCTTCCCGTCGAACAGGCATTCGATGTACGACATTCCGACCGGCTCCTTACGGGAGTCCCTCTCGGAGCCGAAGCCCCATTCGAGCAGATACGTCTGGCCCTTGTCGTCCAGTTCGTCCGTTGGGACCGCCCGCGTCAGGTGGTTCGGCCAGAGGTTCCAGGTCGGGTCCACCCGTCCGATGCCGTACTCCTCATGGGCGCGCCGCCATGCGCGATGGCGTGCCGTCCGCCCATGAACGAGAACGGACGCCCAGGTGAGGATGGCCGGCAGATAGAGCGCCGTGTCCGGCTTCCCCTTGGTGTGCGCCGTCCACGCCAGGCAGTACGGGCAGAGCCACGCCTCCCGGCGGAACAGGCGGTACAGAAGCCATACGGCGGCGGCCCCCGCAGGCAGCGTCGCCAGGCCGAGCAGATATGCGATGGTTGTATTCATCATGCTTCCTTCCGGTACCTTTTGGCCCGCACGCCGCCGGCCTCGACCATGGCGTACAGCATCTCGCTCGCCACGCGCCGCCGGTACGAGGGGCAGCCGTTGCCCGACAGGTCGTAGAGGGTGACAAGCCGGCCGCCGCGGGGTGCGAGCACCTGGTCGATGGCCCGCGGCGGCCGGCGTTCCTCGTGGAGCCGTTCGCCCAGCCCGCGCGGGACGACCAGGTAGTTCCGGTCGCCGTAGAATGTCAGCCCGTTGCCGGACTCGAAGTCCTCCGGGCAGCTCTTGATCTCGTAGCAGGCGAACGTGCCCAGCTCCACGCTGGTCGGCTCGAGCGCGTAGGCCGGCGTGTGCGGCTTGAAGCCGACGTAGTCGATGCGCCGCCATGAGGGCGTGCCCCGGTCAAAGCTGACCTCACGCGCCCAGAACGAGCTGCGCGAGTCGAGCCGTTTTTCGACAAGCGCGGACAGCTCCGCGGTGACGTCGGCGCGACTCAATCTCCGGCCTTCCCCGCCGCGCGGAGCATGCCGAGGGCGATCTCGTCGATGTGCCCGGTCTCGAGGAAGCAGGCCTGCGGGCCGAACAGGTGCAGGTTGTCGCGCAGGAATCCGGCGGCGGCCTCGACCTGCTTCGTGGTGGGTTCGTTCCTTCTCGCCATCATTCGTTCCTTTCGATAAGCCGGGAAAGCTCCCTCGCCGCGACGGACAGGGCGCGGGCGGTCCGGATGTTCAGCATGTAGTTCCCACTACCGTAGAGCGCGTCGAGGTAGCCGTAGAACCGCATGAGGTCCCCGTACGCGCACGTCTCGCCCGGCGTCTCGCCGGTGCGGTCCCGCTCCGCAAGCCAGTCGGCCATGACCGCCGGGGCGTGATGCCATCCGGACGCGTGGGCGGCCGTGGCGGCCAGGGCGCGGGCCATGCCCGACATGAATGGGCGGACCGTCGCCTCCGGCTCGTTCTCCAATGCTTCGGCCACCTGTCCGAACAGGTCCTCGAGGTCCTCCCAGACCTCCCACGACTCGGAATCGCCCCTCTCGCCGGCCCGTTTGCGCCCGTCGGCGCAGAGGACGGTCATACGCTCCGCCGCGTTCATCCGACCTCCTCCAGACTCACGTAGCCGGTGCACAGCCGGTTGCCGACATGGTCGCCGTTCAGATTGAGGATGACCGGCTGGAGCACATCCGCGAACGACAGCTGCTCCAGCACCGGCTCGTCCGGGAACTGGGTGACGCGGCTCAGGGTGTACTCGAGCCGCCCCTCGATGACGGTGCCATGCTCCGTGACGGCGCGGCACCTGTGGCCCGTCAGATCGATGGGCGGGATGTCCCGCCAGAATTCGTTGTCTTCCATAATCGTCTTTATGCGTCCCAAAGAAAAAAGCCGAGGACGGTTCCCCCGCCCCCGGCTTTCGGCTCAGCGCCCGCCCCTGCGTTCCGGCTTGGCGCCGCGCAGACGCTCCATACGCTTGCGGCGCTCCTCACGCTCCTCGCGCCCGGCGCGGTTGTAGGCGCTCATCGGGTCCATGCCGCGCCCCATGTTCGTGACCACCTTGTTCCAGTCGACCATTTCGGACTCCTTGATTCCTCGCCAAGGGCGTCTCCCTTGGCTGAACCGTTCATGCGTCCCGAAAACGCGGGCAATAGGCGATACCGCCTTTGCCCGCGCCGCTATCAGCACCGTTCGATGTAGGAGAGCATCCACGCGAGTTCGCCGTGCTTGCGGGCGTTCTCGGTGCGTGCCGCCGCAAGGCGTTCGACCGTCGCCTCATGCGCCTTTTTGGCGCGGTCCATACGTTCCCTCGCACTCTCGGAACGAAGGCTTTTCTTGCAGACGGGGCACACGCTGCCTCTGAAACGCGCCAGTTCGACGCGTGAGCCACATGCCCTGCACATAATCGTCTTCGACTTGCGGTTGTGGATGTCGGTGGCGGCGCACACCTCGCGGTACCGCTCCTCCGCTTTCCGTTCCGCCGCCGCAAGGCGTTTGATGGCGGCGGTGTCCGGCACGTCCATGTGGTACAGCACCCCGTTCCAGTCAGGCATGGAGGCAAGCTTGTTTATCGCCGCGCGCTTGTCGGCGCATACGATGTTCTTGTTCCAGTGGAACAAATCATACCAAACGTTAAGCCGCATGCCCCACGCGGCTTGCGCGAGTTCGTACTCGACCGCCTTTTTGTCATTCCATTCCGCGCTTTCCAGCTCGATGGTTCCGCCGTAGTAACTCATGATTTCAGACTCCTTGACCCGCAGCACCCTGCGGCGTTGCCCGAATCATGCGTCCCGGCGCAACGCGGCCAGCACGGCCTCCTCGCGCGTGCGCCCATACCCGTCGACCGAACGCCCCCATTGGTCCCTGACGGCCCACACGACGTCATAGGCGGTCTCGGCCCGTCCGTATCTGCCCGGGCCGAACGGCCTCGGCGGGTTCCTGAAATCGTCATACATCCGCGTGTAGGGGATCTCGTGCCTCTCCGCGCGCCCCATGGCGTCACGCACGGCCTCGACCGTCACGCCAGCCTCCTCGGCAAGGTCTCTATAGCTTCTCATCGTTCCGCTCCTTTTCCGTAAGGTACGAAGGACATGCGTCCCGGAATACGGAAGGGGCGGCGCGCGCCCGCAGGCTTCGCGCCGCCCCTTCCAGCCCTTTATCAGTCGCAGCCGTGACGACTACGACGATGCCGCTTCCGCACCCTCAGGCACGGACTCTTTTATCGTCCCGCGGCTGGGACCAGGTGCGTCGCACGCCATTCGCCGGGCGCCGGTGGCCGCCCGGGTCCGGGCGGGGGCATTGGGCGCTATGCGTCGCGTCACTTTGTCTGCACCATCGGCACGGAGCCGTCCGGCACCACGGTCAGGTTCTTCGCGTTGGACAGCGCGTCGATGTACTTCTGCCGGAGCACGTTCTCGGACAGGGACGAGTTGAGGATGTCGTTCGCGTCCGCCTCGCCCTGGGCCTTGATGCGCTTCGTCTCCGCCTCGACCTTCGCGGTCTCCTGCTCGTTGGAAGCCTTGCGCTTCTGCACCTCGGCGGACTGCGCGGCGGCGTACGCGCTGGTGATCTCCTTCGGATAGCGCACGTCCTGCACACTGACCTGCTCGACGGTCAGGCCCATGCCCTTCCACTTCTCGGACAGAGCCTTCTGCACGCCGCGGGTGAACGAGCCGCGGTCGGTCAGCATGGTGATGGTGCCGTACTTTCCGGCGATCTCACGCGTCACGGAACGCAGGTCGTTGGAGATGTACTTGGACACGAAGTTCTCCTGCGAGCCATAATCACGGTACAGGCTCACGGCCGCATTGGGGCGCAGCGAATAATTCACCTGGATGTCGATGTTCGCGCTCGCGCCGGACTTGTCGTTGATGGACACCTGCTTGCCGACCTCGCTGCCGCCGGTCGTCTCATAGTCGGTGTCGCCGTAGAAGTTGATGAGATTGTTGCGCGTGTCGTATTTGACGACGCTCTGCCATGGGGCCTTCGCGTGGAAGCCCGCCTCCGACTGGGAGCCGGACACGGAGCCGCCGAGATTGCGGATGACCGCGACCTCGCCCACGTCCAGGGAGTACACGCACGCCGTGGCGGCGATGGCCACGGCGATGGCCACACCGGGCAACAGAACGGTGACGGAGCGCCCATGCCGCATCTTGGCTGTCTGGACCGTCAGAACGACGGTGGCGATCAGAACAATGAGCGCGATGACGAGTTGGATCATGATTCAAGCCTCCTTCAGGCTGTTTTCTCTTGGAGAGCGTTATACGTCACGCAGGCGCGACAAAGCCATGCGTTGGCCCCTCGTGGGGTACGCGCGGTAGTTATAGCGCCTGACGGTCTCCATAATCAGCTCCATGCGTCTCGAAGTTTCAGACTTCGGCCACCCCCGTCCTAAAGGGCGGGGCACGTTTTATCCCAGGTCGCACCCGCCCCCGCCGGTGTGCCAGACGAGCCACGACTCATGCTCCCCTATCGGTTTTCCATAGATTCCACAATCGGTCATATCTCCTCCAATCGGATTTCGTCGACGGCATGGCCGCGGCCGTCGAGCAGGACGGCCGACCGCACGCCGAAGAATTTTTCCGCGTCGCCAATCCAGTCGGCGAAGCCCGTGGCGCGGCATCCGTGCCAGCGGCGCAGACGCCAGACCGGTTCGGCCGAACCGGCGAACGCCGTCCCGTACTTGGCATACGCCCAGTCGAGCGCGGCCATCATGCCAAGCTCCCCGCCTACGTCGGCGGGCGCGACGGCCAGCCGCACTCCATCGGGGCCGGACACTAGGAACGTGTTCTCGTTGTCCGGCCAGCCGACCAGCTCCTCCACTGCGTCGACGCTCACCGTTCCTCCTCCTTGGCGATTTCGGCCTCAAGCTGTTCGGCCGCCAATTCGTCGAAGGGGACGATCATGGACTCGTACCTGTCCGCGATCCCGTCTTTATCCAGAAGTTCAAGGGAGACTCTTCCGTTTTCATCGACGTCGGTACCATAGCAGCGAATTTGACGGTTGCCGTTGATCAGCATGGCCTTCATGAAGTATGGCGAATGCGTTGTGATGAGAATACGGACGCCCAGCAGTTCGGACATGGCTGAAAGCACACGGGCGTACGCCACCTGCCATGCAGGGTGCAGATGCACCTCTGGTTCGTCGAGAATCAGGACGAGTCTCCCGTCGGCGATGTTCCGGGCAATAAGATGCTTCGACAGAAGAATGGGCCGTACACCCATCGAGCTGGTGGAGACGCCAAGCTCTTCCGTGGTTTTAAACGTCTCATGAAGAATTGAAGTCTTGCCGGGTTGGCGTTCCACGGTTCCGGCGTAGATTTCGTCGAGCATGGCGAGAAGACGATTGTCGTTCTCCGACAACGGGCGGGATGAACGATGGGTTGCGATCACCTGTCGATTCTCGCGCGTCACGTATTTCGTGGAGGAACGGCGGAACCCATCCTCATTTTCATCGATGGAGGACATCAGCGAGGGGAACGTCTCCACATCATCCAGGAGCAAAGCGTCCAATTCCCCGTCTTCGACCGGCTTCCCGTTGTCTTCCAGAAATGTCGAAAGCGACAATGCACCCGGAAGTAACGATTGCGGCTGGTTGGCGAATACGGCATTCAGGTCGTCCGACAGGAACATCTGTTCCCATTGATCGCGTTCGGTCCCGAAAAGCTTGCAGATCTGCCCCCTGAATGAAATCGCCTGCCTGGAGCGGCCGGACAGCCACTCCAGGTATTTCTCCACCCTTTCGGTCTCATAGTCGTCCGCGGACATGCCGCCGCCGTCCACAAGATGTTTTATCCATCGCGCAAGGGAGGATGGATTGAGTTCCTTTCCGGGCAGCACATCTATCATTTCGTCGATCAGATCATGGACGAATCCGATGATGTCCCGGTACTCCATAATGGCGTGGTAGAACAATATATGGGACAGCTCGTTGCGGTATGTGGCTTTCATTCTTCTGCTAAACCCGCAAACGGAATTCACATGGGCGAACAACGCCTTCCCGATGGTTGACTTACCGGTGTTGTTCTCTCCGACGATCAGGGTGATGCCATCCAGGAGTATCTCGGCCCGTCCGATTTTCCCGATGCCTTCGACGACGAAACGCATTGAATCTCCTATCTATTGTTTTCAGAGTATGCGTCGACGCTCACCGTTCCTCCTCCTTGGCGATTTCGGCCTCGACCTGTCCGCGGATCTCGGCCAACACCTGACTGTCGGGGCCGGCGAACAGCCGCTCCAGCCGCATGGCCTCGCGTAACGCCTGTCTGTAATCCTCGACGCGGGATTTGATCCCCCAGTGTCCGGACTTGGATTCGAGCGCCTCCCGCAGATAGTCGTCGGGCACGCGGGTCATGGAGTATTCGAGCGGTGCCTCGTCGCCGGTCGCGCGGCACGCGTTCGCAGCCCGCTCCCCGACGGCGAGGCGCGGGTACGCGCCGAGGAACATGACCCGCTCGTCAGGCTCCATGGCGTCGAGCATGCGGTCGGTCCGCTCCCCGTCCGTGACGAGGGCTCCAGCCGCGAGGCGGATCTCGAACGGCTTGTCCGGCGAGGTCCACCGTTCGCGGCACACGTCGTCGGCGAGTCCGCCTTTGATGACGGCGCCGACGACGTCGGGATCCGTCTCGTCCAGGAACAGATGCGGGTCGGCGTACGGCGCGGCGAGGATGCGCACCTTCGGGTCCCAGCATTTCGCCAGCCGGTCGGCGTACTTCCTGCCGCCATCCACGTCCTCCATGAGCATGCGGGCGGCGTCGACGCGCGCCCTGCCCGACCTGCCGGCCACCAGAAGCATCAGCGTGTCCGCGCCGAGCGGGGCGGCATGCCGGTCCTCCAAACGGTGGACGCGCAGGTTCAGCCGCGCGTCGGCCAGCCCATCCGACTCCTCCAACAAGTACAGCGCGTCGCGCAGTTTGATGCCGGACGGCGTCAGCGCCACCTCTCCGCCATCAAGTTCGGCCAGTCCGGCCGCCTCCAGTTTGCGCAGCAGGCTTGTGCTGCGCCACCAGCCGCGCATGGACTCGTGGTCGCCGTGCTGGAGGAGGTAGTGCAGGAAGTCGGCGAACTCGTCGGCTGTCCAGTTGCGGGTCAGCTCATTGATCTCTTTGATTTCCATGCTCCGGCCCATGCGTCCCGGCGTCTACGCCCTCCATTCCATCTCGCCCACGGACCGGCCGTCGAGCGTCAGCCAGAAGCTTCTTTTCCGGCCGGACAGGATGCCGCGCATGGCCTTGGCGTCATTGGCCTGCCGGTTCCACATCGACACCACCAGCCGTGTCAGATTCGCCGCAGCCCATGCGGTGGCCTTGGGGTCGACGAGGTGATCCGTGGCGTAGTCCACCTTCTCCAGAAGCCGGAGCCCCAGCCGCAGACCGCATTCCGGGCAGCGGATAGCGATGGTACGACGTCCGAACAAATCCGTCCAAGGCTGTTCGATGGCGGGCTTCGCGCCGCACCGTGGGCATCGGGCGACCCTCCTCCAGCCCATCGGGGCGACCGCCCCGAGGTATCCGACGATGGCGCGCACCTCGCGTCCGCGCCGTTCCGCCTCGTCCTCGAACCCGGCGCCGTAGCGGTCGCCCGCCTCGGCGTCCCACCGCGTGCCGTCCGCCTCCGTCATGGAGACGTGGATGGTGGGGCCATGCCAGCGCGCGTCGCGTCCGCGTTTGATGGTGATGGTCGGGCCGCCTGGCACCACGCATTCCAGTCCGCCGTCCGGCAGGCCGCGGACCCAATCGAACAGGTCGACGGGGCGCGTGACCTTGTCTCCGGTCATGCGCTCGTAGCGTTCGTCCTCGCAGGCGAAGCGGGGCTTCTCCGTCGCGCACGAGAGCAGGTCGGCCATGCGCCACCGGCCGTCCCCATAATGCCAAAGGTACGGGAACGTCGTCTTGTACACCCCCAGACGCCATTCCCCGTTGCCGAGCACGGCGTGGTACAGGTCGCCGCCGGAACCTTGTGCCAGATGGTCGAAGACCGCCTGGCCGCCCGAGCCTCCGTCGAGCCGTTCCAGCACGGCGTCCTCGTGGCTCTCCATGCGTTCGCCGTTCCTCCGGACGAACGCGCCGTAATCGTTATAGGCCATGACGCCTCTCCCTTCCGTATCGGGCCAGATACGTCCATGCCGGGACCGTGGATAGGACGGCCGCGGCCGCGCAGACGGCCGAGGCGGCCTCCCGCGCCCATGGGGCCGGCGCCGACATGGGCATGAGCCAGACGGCCGCCAGCATGCCCGCCAGCCACAGCGCGGCGAGCGCCGTCATAAGAGCCGCCATGAACGGCTCCACCGGACGTTCCGGCCTCGCCTTGCGTGGCTTTCCGACGCCCTTGCGGTGCCGGCCGTATAAGGTCGTGCTCCGCCCGTCCGCCCTGCTCGAGGCCATGCGTCCCACCCGGGCGGGATCGATGACCGTGGTCTGTTCGATGTCGTCCATCCGTCTCCTCCTTACTCCTCGTGAACTACGCTCCGCTTAAAAGCGGAGGCTTCTCGGGTTTCGCCCGACTGCCGTAGGGCGTCCGATTGGATGCCTTTTGGTCTTACGTCCGGCGGGGTGTTGTTGGCACCGCTACCGAACCCCGGTTCACCGGGGGTTCTTCGTACATGTCGTTTCTGGTTGTTGTTTGGTTTTGTGGTTGGAGGGTCAGCGGAATGTGATTCCGTTACCTTGATAGGGGCCGATGGGAATGTCCCTTGCCTTTCTCAAGTCCGTATGAGAGAGCGGAGCGAGCCTGAGCACGGTCATGTTTAATGCGGCATGCTGGTCACGGTCCTCCCTAACACCGCAGTAGGCGCAGGTGTAGGTGCGTAGGTTGACGGGGCAGGGTGTGCGCCTGCCGCAGTTACGGCACCAGGAGGTGGTGGGCTGCCATTTGTCCAGGATGATGACGTTCTGCTGTTGCTTGAGGTTGGCGTAGAGGCGTCCGAGGATGCCCGCATGGATTTTCCTACCGCCCCGCGCGTATCCCTTGTTCTTGTTCCATGTGCGGATCTGTTCGTTCTGGATGACCAAGGTGGCGTATTTGCGGGTGAGACGCTGCGATTCCTCGATGGCGGCGTGTTTGCGTCGTGCGGCGAGCCGTTCATGTTCCATACGGTAGGCGCGGTTCGCTTTCCACCAGCCGCGGCTGGATTTGTCGCGTTTGCTCATGCGTCGCGCCCAATACCGGGCTTTCCTTGAATCCGGGTAACGGCGGGTGGTTTTGGTGCCGTCGGATTCAACGATCTCATCCTTCAATCCGGCGTCGACTCCGCCGATAGGGTTGACGGGCGCAGGCGTGTAGGGTTGTTCCTTCTCATATGCGGTCTTGTCTTTGAAGCAGGAGAAGGCCACGTAATAGCCGCTGGCTTTGCGTAATAGTTTCGCGGGGCCTATCTCCCAACCGTCGAGTTGCTTCATTCCGGTCAAGCGCATGAGACCGGGGATACGGTTGATGCGAATGTAGTTGCCGCGCAGCCTATAGGTTCGCCCCGGCTGTTTCAGGGGAATGCTGTCGAAGGATTTGACCGGCTTCAATGCGCCGACCTCATACCCTTTCTTCTTCAACGCTGCGAGGGCCCGCATATTGTCCTTGGTCTGCTGGACGACGCCCTGCGTCATCTGCGCGCCGATACGGTCCAACGTGCGAGGCTCCGTGCTCCCGTCCTTCATGCGCACGGTCACTTCACGCGACGGCACATAGGTGAAGACACTGTCGGAGGTGACGCAATCGTTGTACAGATGCTTCGCATCACGAAACAACTCCGACAACGCCTTCCTCTGCTCGGACTTCAACTTGCGATAATCAACTTTGCAAGTGAACGCACGGCACACCTGCGTCTTACGACGCTTCCGCGTGGCCTTGCCTGATTCCTTGATCTTCTTGTTCCGAAGCGCCAACGCTTCCACACTCAACGACATACGACCACACCTCCTTCACAGGAACCAATCTGTGTCATGAACCATTCTCCCCACATTGAAAACAGTCTGCCAAGCCGACCGGCAAACAAACATCACGACGATTCACCACCCGCCTGAAGGCGGGCGCACTCTCGTCAAACCGGGTCGCGCAGACAATGCCGGTAGTCGGCCTCAAGCCGCTTGGCCCGACGTTCGATGTAGTCCATGTGTCCTAGCCTTTCCGAAGCCGTTCCCCGACCTTGCGGGCGTCGGTGACGGTATGCCATTCGTCCATCGTGCCGCTGTGCTCCAGACATGCTTTTGCCAGCCGGTCCAAGTCGCCTTCGTCCAATCCGAAACGGCGCAGGAACGGTTCGGCATATTCCGACGCCTTGAACTCCTCGGGCGTGTCCCACCATCGCAACGGCAGGCTATCCCACGCGGGGTCGAGATCCTTCAGCCCCTCGCTGTCGAGGTAGTCGCGGGCGCATTCGGCCTCGCCTACGGTCATGTCATCTGGCATCCATACGGCATGCCAGAGCGTGTCATATGCCCAATTCCCGACTTCCCCAAACGGCAGGTCGGGCAGATACGTGTTCCCACCCAACGTCATGCCCATGTACCCTAGTGCGTCGATGCACACGGGGCATAGGCTGACGCCCCTCTCGTAGTCGCGGTCGCATTCCTCGCATCCGTCCCAGCCGGTGTGCCAGACCACGTAGGGCGCATGCTCCTCCAGAGCGTGCCCGCAGATGTAGCATTTGGTGTCGGTCATGCCAACTCTCCCCTCAATCGATGTTTCAGATCCTCGTCCCCGAGATGGTCGGACAACGCGGCCAACGCCTCCGGGAGAGTCGGATATCGCGTATCATCCACCGGCTCGTAATACCCGCCGACCGGGGCGAGCGGCGTGTACTCGCATCGTCCGTCGAGCAGTCGGTGCTCGCGGACGAATCCGTAGAAGCGGTCGCCCACTTGGATGTGCAGGTCCGACTCTGTGTCCGATACGGGCACGTAGTAGGGAACGCCGATGCCGTCCGGCGGTGAGTATCGTCCGCTCAATGGGAGCCCCCGATCAACCGTTCCGCCAGTCCGGGCACCTCCGCCCAGTCGTCGAACACGGCGCCCCGCACATCCGGCCGCATGGCGCGTTCGCATTGCGCCGTGTTGTAGGCGTGCCGCCTGACGAGCACCGGGAGCCCCAGATCCATGAGCCGGTCGAGCATGGCCGGTTCGGCCTCTATATACAAGTCGGCCTCAAGGCTCTCCTTGTCGGGCAGATGACACCAGCCGACGCCGTTGGGCTCGCACAGCAGCCCCATGCTCCAGCGGCCGGAGCGGGCGCGTTCGGAGACGGCCCGGCCCAATTCCATGCCGGTCGGGTCCATGCGGTCGAGGCATTGGTTGGCGTAGTCGAATTCGAGGCTCATGTCGATGCCGAGCCCGAGCATCCAGCGGGCCGTGTCGTCGCCGTCGTCACGGCGGCTGGTGACGAACGCCACATGCCATGCCGGATGGTCGGACGTCAGCGTCCAGACGGCGTGCCTCGCGTGCGGGTACGGGCGCTCACGCAGGTACAGGCCGAGCATGACGGCCCGTGAATGGAATTCGGGGAACACGTCGCCGTTGCCCTCCCCGAACCAGCCGTCGCAGCCGAAGTCGTAGGACGTCGGGTCGCCGCCCCTGACGGGCCGGCCCATCTGGGCCAGGCAGTCGGCGAACGCGGTGGTGTAGTCCGCGAACGTGTTGTCCAAGTCGATGGCGATGAGCCTGTCCGTCATATCTCCTCCCCCATACGTTCGGCGATGGCCTTTATGCCATCAATGTCTTGGTCGATGGACCAGGCCTTGTCCGCGATGGTGTTCCTGCCGCTCATGTCGCCGCTATCGAAGGCGCCCAGTATCCCCGACGCCTCGTCAAGCCTGTCCCTGGCCTCCTCCATCGGCCTTACGGCCTTTCGGAAGTCGATGTCGTTGTGTTCCATCTCCGGCTCCTTTCCGTTCGCCTGTCATGCGTCCCACGCTCGGGAAGTCCTCATGGTATGCACGGCATGGAGAGGATGATCTGCGTCGTGTCGTCAACCCATGTATGGGACTCCTTCGGAGCCTCGCGGACCACTCATTTCCGGCCCTTCGCCTCGTAGACGCCCCTCCAGCAGACCTCCCGCGAGTCCCCGGACACCCGGACGACTTCGATGGCGCCGTCGGCGATGGTCGCCTCCATCCGGCCATCCGGGGTCCTCCGCTCCCAGGTGCCCGCCAGTCCATCCGGCAACCGGTCGGAATCGGTGGCGGCATCGGGTTTCTCCGTCGCCAGTTCGACCAATGCGAGCGCCATGCCCGCCAATGCGGCCACGACGAAAATCCACTTGACTGAAAAAATTCATGCCCCGCGCTTCAGCGCTGGGGTTCGCGGCCGGGACGCATAGAGCCTTAACGAAAGGAGTTGGTCCACGATGAGCCAGAAGGTCCGCATCGACGGCGTCAAGCACACCGGCGCGAGCGTCTTCCTCGGCGTGGACCACTGTAATAATCCTTATTGGACACGGAATCCCGAGCGTATCATGGTGTGGCTGTGCGACGGATGGCGCACCCGATTCAACCAACGCCGCGAGCAGAGAACGCATAATATACCTGTCAAGGACGAGGCCGGCGAAATCGTCGACTGGATCAAGGAGCCCTTGGGTGGTCCTGACGTGGCTGATTTGCTTTCGGATAAAGAGGCTCGTCTTCAGTGCTCGTGGATGGCGGGCATTCCGGCGCCCATACTGTCCAGCACGGACAGGATCGAGAGCATCGAATGGTTCGCCGGACTCAAACGTAGGAAGACCGTCGGAGGCCGCATCCCCGGCTTCAAGTCGCGGCATCGCGGCCTGGGCTTCGTCTGCTGGCGTAACGCCTCCAAGACAGGCAATGCGCTTTTCCATCAGACCGGTCGGAAGTCCGGTGTGGTCGTCATCGCCGGCATGAACCCGTCACAATGGCGTAAGCCGGGAGAAAAGCTTCACTGGCGCGTCATCATCCATGTGCGCGTGAGCCAGCCGATACGACCCTACACCAGCGTCCATGTCGACTGGACCCATAGGAATCTCGTGTTCGTCAACATGCCCCTGCCGCTACCGAGGACCGGCAGCGGCGAAGTCGGCATCGACCGCGGCTGCGTCCACACGCTGGCCCTGTCCGACGGGACGTTCATGGACATGCCCAAGCCGACGAAGGCCGAATTGAAACGGTTGAAGTATCTGCAGCGCCGGATGGCCCGTCAGGACCGCGTCAACGAGGCGAGGGGCGGCAGAACCGCCAAGCTCGCCTCCAAGCGGCGTCGAAAGACCTTGAATCAGTTCAACGCCCTGCAGGGCCGCATCGTCCGGCGTCGGAACGACTGGATTGAGAAGACCACGACAAGGATCGCCCAAGAGAATATCCTTGTCGCCCTGGAGGATCTGGACGTCAAGGCCATGACGAAAAGGCCGAAGCCGAAGTCTGATCCGGACAAGCCGGGCAAATATCTTCATAACGGCGCGAAGGCCAAGGCCGGACTCAACCGGTCCATCCTAAGCAACAATTGGGGCCGTCTGATGAAACGGCTCAAGGACAAGATGGACGCCAACGGCGGGCGTCTTGTCGCCGTCCCCGCCGCCTATACCAGCCAGACCTGCCATCAGTGCAGTCACGTTGCATCGGAGAATCGCGATAGCCAAGCGGTCTTCAAATGCGTCGAATGCGGGTATGAGGCGAATGCGGACGTCAACGCGGCCATGAACATACTGGACCGCGCTTTGATTCAAACAGGCGGGGGCACCGCCTAGGACGTGGAGGGCCGCGTTGGCGGCCCGATGAAGCGTCAACCCTCTTCCCGCGGACCGGAAGTTCCTTTGGAGTCCGGCCTGTGAAGGGAATCCCCCGGCTTCAGCCGTGGGGAGGATGTCAATATGCCTCCGGCTCGATGAGGTCGACGAGCCGGTCGCGGCCATCGCCCGCGAACGCCCTGCCCCAGCGCTCCTCCAGCGTCTCGGGGGCATCGGGCTCCGGTTCGGATTCCGCCGGGGCCTCCGATTCGGGCTCGGACGTCGGCTCGGGAGCTGGCTCAGGCGTCGGCTCGGGCTCAGGCGTCGGCGCGGGGATGGGCGCGGAGAAGTCCGGATGCCAGCGCGCCGCCCCGGTCTCCGCCGGCGCCTCGGAAACCATCTCCGGGCCATCCGTATCCCGTGGGACCTCAGGTGGGGCCACGGGGGTCGTCTCCACGGCCTCGGCGGCCGGTTCGGCCTCCACCGGCGCCTTTGGGACCGGGGCCGGGTCATCCATGTCCCGCGGGACATCGGGGACGGCCTCGGCGGCCGGTTCCGGCCCGTCCATGTCGAAGCTGCGGGACGCGGCCCGCACGATCATGTGGCTGGTGGCGAGCAGGGCGACGGGCGGCATGGTCATGAGCAGGCTCGCGCCCCAGTCGGGCAGGAGCAGTCCGTTCGTCTCCACCGGATGCGCATGGAGGGCGTTGCCGACCAGCGACACGGCGGAGAACACGAGCAGCATGGCCCACGGATACGCCTGCCCCAGACCGCGCGTCTTGAACACCCATGTGGCCCATGTGAAGGCCAGCACCGGCGCGTCGATGATGAGCGGGAACATCCACGAGAGTCCGGGCTGCACGCCGCATGCCACGGCGAGCGTGCGGAGCGCGTCGAAGCTCAATATGAAGGCCATGAGCGCGATGGCGACGGTCAGCGCCATCAGCGGCCACAGCGGGGCCTGCCGGCGCCTCACTCGTCCACCAGCGTCATCTCGGCCCATGCGGCGTTCGCGGCGTGGGCGATGGACAGCGCGTCGTGCGCGGCCGTGTAGGCGTAGCCGCCCATGTCCGCGTCGGTCACGACGGCGGCCCCGGCGAACACCATGCCGCGGCGCGTCTCCGCCTCGGCGATGGCCGCATGGTACAGGGACTCCAGACGGGCCTCCAGATCGGCCGCGGGACGGACGTGGCCCCCGGCCGGCGGCATGCCGGACAGGACGGAGAGCGCCTCCGACGCCCTCCTCTCCTTTAAGGAGTCCGGGTCGAGATCGGCGCCGTCGTCGGCGGTGGCGGACAGGTCGGCGCAGAGCGCCAGGGCATCCGCCCTCAGTTCCTCATAAGTCATGGTCGTTCCTCCTATGCCGCCGGAACCCCTCCGGCTCAAGCCCCGGACATGCGTCCGCGCCGCGGGACCGGAAATCCTCCGATTCGGCGGGCAATGCGGACGGATGGGCGTATGCAGATCCGTATGCACTTTCGGTTTCCGTGGGCGGAAAGCGCCTCAATGCCTACGGGCAGTAGGGCTAAGGCCTGATTCCGATGGCTTCCGTATGCGGCCGTATGCACCGTATGCACTTCCCTTAAAAGGAAAAGGGCCAAAAAGACCCCAACTCCCAAAAGAGGTGCATAAAGTGCATACGGCTTCTTGCATGTGCTCTCAGCCCTACTCTTCATTGGCTTCTTGCTCGAGCCGAAAAAGTGCATACGGACTGCATACGGCTGCATACGAAGTGCATACGGACGCATAAATGTGATGGAAGTGTGGAGACGGCTTGCCCCTGTCTTTTTCCGTCGTCGGAATCGCCGTGATTGTCCGACTGAAGATTTTCCGAAGGAAGCCGCTGGAAAACGGATGATTTCCGAAGAACGACGAAGACGCCTCTTCGCCCGCCCGATTCAGGTAAGACCATGGGCGTCGGCATGGCCGTCGGCAATGACGTCGACTGAAATTAAAAAAAACGGTCCGGAAACGTGATTGTCTTTCATCCGGCCCCATATAGCCGACGGCGGGGACGTCCACATGGGGCCGGCGGGCCTCCATCCGCGAATGCCGACGATATCACAAGGCGGCCAACGGGGCATTCGTCGCCCCTTCCGACGCCGACGCCGGGATCATCCATCGTCCACAGGCAATCCGACCCCCTATCCGGCCCTTTGGAGATAAAGACAGGCAGTGGATTTTGACGGACGAATCAAGCCCGTCTTCACACTTCCATCACATTTATGCGTCCGTATGCACTTCGTATGCAGCCGTATGCAGTCCGTATGCACTTTTTCGGCTCGAGCAAGAAGCCAATGAAGAGTAGGGCTGAGTAGACATCAGAAGAGCCGTATGCACTTTATGCACCTCTTTTGGGAGTTGGGGTCTTTTCGGCCTTTTTCCTTTTAAGGGAAGTGCATACGGTGCATACGGCCGCATACGGAAGCCATCGGAATCAGGCCTTAGCCCTACTGCCCGTAGGCATTGGAGCCTCTTCGGCCCGCGAAAACCGAAAGTGCATACGGCGGTGCATACGGCTTTTCCGCCATGCAACCCCCTATCGGCCCCCTATTGGAAACGGCCGGCGGAATCGCCCCGACGATCCGGCGCCGGGGCGTGATGGAATCTCCACGGATTCCACACATCCACCTATTCCCGTCGGCATCGTCGCCGGCCACCTGCCCCAGGGAGGCCCCTATATGCCGTTTTTCGACCCCTCTGGCGGGCTTTCGCCCCAAGAGGCGCTGGACCCGGCGGGCATCGCCGCCATCGGCCCTCCGTGGCCGTTTATCAGGCGCGGGGTGCATCGCCCGCGAGAAAGAGGCGATCCGCCGTGGCCTTGCCGCATAGCCCTGGCTCCCCGCCGACGCATAAGGCGTTGGTGACGTTGGAAAAGACAAGCCGATTGGATCGGCGGAAAGGCCAGGGCACGACATGTCCACAACGGATCTGCCTGCAAGCTATGCGGAGATGAGGGACCGCCTCGCGGAGGAGGCCGACCTGCATCTGTACCTACGGAACCCGAGGGGCCTCTGCCAGGCCATCCGCACGCTCACCACCACCGACGACCTATCGCCACTGCCCGGAACGCAGACCATCAGGCCGTTCCTCGACCGCGGGGAGACCCCGCAGTGGCGTATGAGCGAGCCGGCCGGCGGGCCGATGCCCACCTACCTGTTCCGCGCCGTCACCGAGGCCGTGTCCGGGGACCTCGCCGTCAACATCCCCGAGGGGCGCAACGCCGAGGAGCGGGCCGTCATCTACCGGCGCGACATCCCCAAGCGCATCACCCGCGACATCCCCGTGTCATGGCATCCCATCGCCAGCCTCGCGTCCGAATACGGCGGCAAGGGCGCCGACGTCGACCCGGCCGCCGACGACTGGTTCAAGGACGCGCTCCGGTTGCAGGGCCAGACCATCCGCCGCGCCATGTGCTTCCGCAACACGGACGGCACGCGGCTTGAATACGAGTACGTCCGCTCCCGCGGCTGGGTCGAGTGCGAGATCACGCCCGACGGGGCCGTCGCCCGCGCCTCCGGCAGCGACAGGCCGCCCGTCGCCAAGAGCGACTACACGCCCGACCCCGGCTACATCTCCCGCCCCTGCGTGTACACGCAGGAGACCGGCATGACGCTTGCGGACGCCCGCGCCGCGGCCGGCCGCGCCTCCGACGTCCTGCGCCTCTGGTGCACCGACCCGGACGACCACGGCACCGTCGACGAGGACAGCTACGGCAACGCGCTGCTCGCCTCCGCCGCATGCTTCATGCGCAGCCATCCCGAGCAGGCGTACGTGTTCATGGGCGCGGGCGGCGGCGGCAAGAGCTCCTTCATCAAGGCGCTGATGGACCATCTGGACCGGCGCGCCATGACGTTCGCCCCCGAGCTGCTCACCCAGCCGACCGCCATGAGCGCCGAGAACGCCATGCTCAACCTGTCCAGCCATCTGGTCGCCGTGTCCGACGACTTCACGCCCGGCCCGAAATGGCAGGACATCCTCAACATGCTCAAGACCCTGCTGACCGGCCTCCTGCCGTTCAGCGCCCGCCGTCGCGGCGAGGACAGCGTCGAGGGCCTCCGCCCGCTCGCCGTCCACATCTTCACCACCAACGACCATCTGCCCATCGGCGACAGCGAGGCCGAGCAGCGCCGCTTCGCCTTCGCCGTGTTCCGCAATCCGGAGGGCTACGCGCGGTTCACTGACTTCTCCCGGGACGGCGCCGTCTTCTGGCCGTTCATGATGGCCAGCGCCATGGGCTGGGTGCGGTTCGCCGGACGCCACCACAAGGGCGGCAACTGGATCAACGTCGAGGCCCTCTCCGACGCGCAGGTCGAGGCCGTGCGCCGCGTCATCCAGGACGGCTACGTCGTGCCCGCCCCGGGCGTGCGCATCGGATGGAAGGGCATCGGACTCGTCCGCTCCAGCCGCCGCATCGCCGGCGACGACGGAGACCCGCGCACCGTCACCGTGTACGCGCCGCCCGTCGAGGGCAACGCGCTGGAGGGCACATGGAAGGCCTGCCGCGCCGCCGTCGCCGCCATGGACGCGCGCCGCATCGCCGGCGACCTGACGGACCGCGGCGACGTCCCGCCGCTGTCGTCCATGCTCGAGCCGCCGCGTATGGAGCTCGATCCGAAGCCCGTGGAGGACGCGCCCGCCGAGGGCGACGTCACCGACCAGGGCCTCAGCCGCGCCGAGGGCTTCAAGGACCTCTCCTACGTCGACGACATGGACACCAACGACTCCCGCGCCATCATGGAGATCCTCGGCATCGACGGCGACACGTTCCCGCTGAAGGGTGGCGACGACTACAGCCAAGCCAAGCGCCCGATGGTCGCCTCCTGGTCCGACTGCCTCACGGAGGCGCCGGGCATCAGCGGCGACAGCGACGCCCCGGTCCTGGGCTTCTGCCCGGCGGACGGCTGGATGATCGTCGATATGGACCTCCCCCACGCCGAGGACAAGGACAAGCCGAACGGCCTTGAGCTCCTGCACGGCACCGTCGGCCGCTTCGGCGACCCGGACGGCCTGGGCGAGCCCGCCATCGTCGTGTCCACCCCGAGCGGTGGACTGCACGCCTACTACCGCATTCCCGCGGACCTGAGGCCCGACCCCGAGACCCCGTGGCGCGAGGTGCTGAAGAACCGCGCCCATCCGATGAAGGGCAAGCCGGCCTATGACGGCGGCCCGTCCTACATCGGCGGCCTGCCGGTCGACGTGCGCGTCGGCCGCGCCGGCTACGCCGTCATGCCGGGCAGCCGCCTGCCCGACGGACGCGCATGGGAGATCGTCCGCAACAGCAACCGCAGGCTGAACCACGACGCGCCGCGCGCCCTCCTCGCCCGCCTCGGCGACTGGGGCTTCATCACGGACAAGGCCGCCGGCTGGGCCCATCCGGCCATGCCCGCGCCGACCGGCGCCGGACGCCGCGACCTGTTCGCGGGACTCCTCGGCGGCGACGGCCAGCCGGACCTGAGCCCGGTCGCGGAGGGCAGCCGCAACGACACCATCCACGCGCAGTGCTACGGCCGTCACGTGAACCATCCGGACGAGTGCGCCCGCATCGACCGGGAGACCATGGAGCGCGCGGCGGCGTCCGGCCTGCCCGAGGAGGAGGCCCGCTCCATCATCCGCAGCGTCCACCGCGCCCTCGGCATCGTCTGAAAGGCCGCATAGCCCCGCCCATGACGGGAGGACGCTCCTCCCGGGAAAGGCGGGGCCGTCATGCGTTTCGGTCCGGGGGCCGCCACGGCATTGGCCGGCGGCCTGACCATGGTCATGCTTGTGGTCTCATTGGGCGGCATCATGGGCGGCGCCGTCCAGGAGGAGGGCGGCGCCGCCGCCGGCGCGTCGAAGACGAAGTGCGGGAACCCGTCGTCCGTCGTGGCCGACGCGTCGGTGGCGAAGGACGACTACGTGAAGGTCGCCGAGGACATCGCCAAGGACGACAGTCATGGCTACGACTACGGCAGCTACGGCCCGACCGACTTCGACTGCTCCGGCCTCGTCTGGTATGCGCTGCACCAGTCCGGCTACAAGGTCGGGGACACCCGGTTCAACACCGCGAGCGAGGGCTCCGCGCTCGGCGGGGCCGGCTTCAAACGGTACGATTTCTCCAAGGACAGGCTCCGCCGCGGCGACATCCTTGTCAGCGCCAGCCATACGGAGATCTTCGTCGGCGACGGCAAGGTCGTGACGGCCGACAACAACGAGCGCGGCGAGGCCCACGGCGGCGCGCCGGGAGACCAGACCGGCAAGGAGATCTGCATCCGCGACTTCGGCAAATGGGAGGCGATGAAGGACGTCTACCGCCTGCCTGCGAACGACGGGTCGGCCGGCTCGAAGGGCGTCGCCACCAGTGTGTCCGCCAAGTCGAACGTGGACATCTCCTACCTGGACAAGTGGTCGTATTCGGACGCCGCATCGCATGATCCGGGCGGAGACAAGGGCAAATGCTCGGACGGGTACGGCCTGGACCAATGCACCCAATGGGCCTGCGTCCGAAGCCACATGTTCGGCTATAAGGAGATCCACAACTCCATGGGCGACGGCCGGATGTGGGTGGACAGCGCGGTCGCCCTGGGCTGGCACAAGGGCGTCATCGCCCCCGGCTCCATCATGTCATGGGCGGGCGGCGCCCAGGTCCCCCAGAAGGAGGGTGGATCCTGGACGGCCGATGGCCAGTACGGCCATGTGTCCATCGTGGAGTCGGTGGACACGAAGGCGAAGACGCTGCGGTTCTCCGAATCCGGCCAAGGATTCGGCCACATCCACACGTCGTCGATGTCCTACGCCGAAATCCCCGCCGGCCTGACGTTCGCCAGCCCGCCGAAGATCACCAAGGACACGGCCGGCGCGGCGGTCGCGTCAGGCGACGGCGGAGGCTCCTCCGACACGGAGACGACGTCCTGCGACGCGTCGGACGATACGGACGGCAAGGTGACGGACGCGTCGTATTCCGGCGACGGCAACCATGCCTCGCCGGAGGATGCGAAGAAGATGGCCAGGCAGCTGCTCGCCCAGTACTTCCCCAAGGACCATGGAGGCGACCAGTGGAGCGCGCTGGAGAAGCTGTGGACGCGCGAGTCGTCCTGGCAGTGGAACGCCACGAATGCCTCCTCGGGCGCGTACGGCATCCCCCAGTCCCTTCCGGGCGACAAGATGGCCTCCGTGGGAAAGGACTGGAAGGACAATGCGGGCACCCAGATCAAATGGGGCCTGCAGTACATCAAGCAGCGCTACGGCACCCCGAAGGACGCCTGGGCGCATTCCGAGTCGGTGGGCTGGTACTAGGCCCCGCCGGAGCACCGCGTGCTGAGGTTGGCGGCGTTCTCGTACCAGTCGACCATCGCCTGGTACGACTCCTTGGTGCCCTGGTTGGCGGGCGGGTCGCCGGCCGCGCCCATGCAGTCGGGTTTCGCCTGGATGACCGGCTTCATGCCGTCCGTGATGCTCTGCTCCTCGAACCTGTCGCAGGCGGTCCTCCAGAGCCGCCTGTCCCAGGCGTCGTAGGCGTTCTGCAGCCTCGTGATCTCCGCGGCCAGGTCCTCGGGGGACGTGTCGTCGGGCATGGTGTCGGCGGTCTTGATCTCGTCGGCCATGGCGTCGTCGTCCACGCCATCCATGTCGTCGGTCATGTCCAGGAGCTCGTAGATGGACATTCCCGCGTACGGGCCGGACCGGTAGGGCGTGTAGCCGCTCTCCGACCGGTACTTGTTGGAGACGTCCTGGACGGCGGCCGCCAGCTCGTCATACGTGGCGGTCGGCCTTTTCTCCTCCGTCGCCTTTTTCCTTGTCGCGGTTTTCGCGGGCGCGCCTGCGGTGGCCTTGGCGGGCGTCTTCGCGGGGCGGGTGACGGTCCACAGGCCCCAGCCGGCGAGGGCCAGCGCGATGACGACGCCGATGGCGGCGAGGATCCTTCCCAGTCTGGACTTGTCCATGCTTTCTACTCCTTGGTGCGCGCCAGCAGCATGCGGAACGGGAGGTCCCCGTCCATGAGCCAGACGCGGGCGACGGGCCAGCCGTCCGCCGCGAGGGCGTCCAGGAGCGGCTTGGCGGACTCCGCGTCGGATACCGGCAGGTTCGGCACGCCGTCGATGCCGACCCAGGCGGTCGGGCATACGTCGACGAGGCGGCGGCCTCCCTTGCCGGACAGCTCCCATTGGGCGTAGAGGAACGCCATGCCCCGGTCGTACGGGTTGGTGGAGCCGTCCTCGTAGGCGCCGTCCGCGTCGTCGGTGAGGCGTTTCCGTATGGCGGCGGCCGCGTCGGGCGTGTCGTGCGCCAGCATGTGCGCGGCGCGCGCGATGCGGGAGTACTCGTCCCATCCGCATTCGGCGGGCAGGTCCTCGGTGGAGTCCCAGAGGACGGACAGGCCGTCCACATGATTCTCGTACAGTGTCATCTCGTTGGTCCCTTTCTGTGGTCTTTTCCCTATGATATGCGCCGAGGGGGCGCGCCGGGAAAACTCCCGCCGCGCCCCCTCGGTTCTTTCACTGAAGCGTCCGTCAGACGATGCCCTCGAACGGGTCGTCGGACTTCGGCTCGCCGTCCGGCAGTCCGAAGCCGTCGAGCGGGTCGGACGGGCCGGAGCCGGCCAGACGCTCGCCATCGCCGGTCTTGACGATGGCGATGAGCACGGCGGTCACGCCGGTGCCGTTGCTGTTGGAGTACGGGGCGTACCAGATCTTCGCCTTGGCGAGCGCGCCCGAGTAGAGGGTGGCGCTGGTCAGCGGGGTGCGCCTCATGTCGACGGCGGGCACGCTGGGGTGCTCGTCGCTCGGCTTGGAGCTGGCCTTCACGTAGTAGCGGTCGGCGAACTCCGGGGTCTTCTCGGCCTTCGGTCCGCCGTCGCGCAGCGGATTGTGGAAGCCTTCGGAGCGCATGAACTCCTTGGCCTTGGCGTCGAAGTCGTCGGCGTCCGGGTCGATGCCCTTGACTTTGAAGACGCCGTCGATGAAGCCGCGCTTCACGGCGTTGAAGATGGCCTGCATGTTGGCCTTGAGGGTCTCCTTGCCCTCCTCCGTGTCCTTGTCGATGAGGAACGTGCAGGCGTACTTGCCGTTCGATGGGTCGACGCTGAACACGTGGGGGAAGTCGACGACCGCGGGATGCGGGAAGACGACCTCGGTGCTTCCGTACTGCTGCTTGCCGTCCGTCATGATGGGTACCTCCATTCGTAATGCGCATCGCACGTCGCGATACGGCTTGCCCCGCCCGAGGATCGGTCCGGAGCCGTTTGCGGAGGGGCCGGCGCCGACGGATATGGCGTCCGGTCCCTTTGGTCCGCTGCATATCCCCATGCGTCATGGGGATGCGTTTTCGTTCGCATGGGACGTCATGCGTCCCGGTCCCAGCCCTCCGGCGGGTCGATGACGGACGGGTCGAACGGGGCCTCCTCGACGAGTCCCCCGCGTATGTCGACGAAGGCGACGTGGTCCTTGTCCCAGATGGCGCAGCGGCCCTCGCCGTAGGGAAGGTCGCGGCCGTCCATGACCACGCCGGCCCTGGAGGCCCATGCCCTCGCCTGGTCGGCGGGCATGCCCTCCAGCGCGTGGAGGAACGCGGCGGATCTCACGTCGTCCTCATGGCTCCTGCGGCGGCTTCTCCGGGGCGCGGTCCCGTGCGGGGACAGGTCGTCGTCCGACGCCGCCCCCATCGCGCCTTCGAATCGTCCGGCCCCGGGCTGCCCCGCGGGCCTGTGGCTCATGCCGTTCCTGTCCATCGTCATCGTCTTCCTCCGTTTCGTCGGTGGTTGCGTCTATGCGCGCGTAGGCCCGCCAGCGGGCGGGCAGGTATCTGAGCCTCGCCCGGTAGAGCATCCACGTCTCCAGCCGGGTGGGCACCTTATCGGATTTGCGGTTGTTGTGCCTGTCGCACAGCCAGACCAGGTTCGTGCGGACGGTGGCCCCGCCCTTGGCGTGCGGATAATGGTGGTCCATCTGCCCGTGCCCGTCCATGTAGGCGCCCCGCCTCCGGCATCGGAGCAGGCCGAACATCCAACGGTGCTCGCACCGGTTGCCGGTCAGCTCCTTGATCCAGCGGCGGTCGGCGTCGGTGAACAGGCGTCTGGGGTCGCGCTCCCAGGGATTGTCGGGGCGGGCCATCGGCCAGCGGAGCAGGACGCGGACGGCCAGGACGACGGCCAGCGCGATGAGGAGCGGCACGAACGGTCCCAGGTCGACGTGCGGCGGGCTCCAGTGGATGGAGGCCAATGGCGGGGAGGCCTTGGCGTCGGACGCGTACTCGGGCGAGTCGGTGAGCACGGGGCCCATGCGGCGCCACGCGTCGGCGGCCAGCGCGCCGGCGACGGTCCCGCCGACGGAGGCGACGGCGCCCAACGCCCAGAGTGCCCAGCGGAGCGCCCGGTAGTCGGCGTAGAGGCGGCGCAGCCGGGCGAGGAGCCTTCTCACGACCATCCCAGCAGACGGCAGATGGGCACGGCGATGACGGCGACGACGAACACGGCGGCCATGCCGAGCCCCCAGCGCTTCTCCGTCTCCGGGTCGGTGAACCTGTCCTTCTCGTGGTCGTCGCGGCTCATGACAGGATCCTTTCCATGGCGTCCTTGAGTCCCTTGTCCTCGAGGCCGGCGCGGACCAGCAGGTCGGCCATGTCGACGGCCCATTGGCGGTGCTCCAGCACCCATGCGGCCACGTCCTTGGGGCCGTTGCCCTTCGGGTCGAACAGCGGGCCGTAGGCGTGGGAGATCTCCTTCAGGACGGCGACGGCCGCCTGCCCGCCGTCGGGCTCGGAGCCCAATGCCATGGCGGTCTGGGCGGACAGGACGAGCGAGCCGCGCACGCAGTGGAGGTGGATGACGCGGGAGTCGGCCAGCATGTCGTCCAGCGGATAGCCGTCCGGCCAGACGCGGCCGACCGCCTCGCGGACACGGTCGCACGCCTCGTCGTAGACGGTCGGGTCGCCGCCGTCGAAGCCGCGGGCGGCCGCGACGAGGTCCGCGGCTTCGGGCAGGCCGTCCATCGTCCCGTAGCGGGGCATGCCGTCGTCGTCGAAGCCGATGGCGCCGAGCATGTCCAGGGCGATGGTCATGCGGACGCGCCAGTCCCCCACCGTCTCATGCAGGCCACGCCGGAGCATGTCCTCCGGCAGGTACGGGAGCGGCAGTTGGAAGAGGGCGGCGAGCCTTTGGCGCTCGGCCCCGTAGGCGATCGGCGTGGGCAACGGCAGCAGCGCCTCGGGCCCTCCGGCGATGACCGCCGGATCGGCCTCGGAGACGCCGAGAAGGCTCTCCGTCGCCTGGGAGAGCCTGGCGGCGGAAAGCCTTGGGTCCGCGCACCAGTATGGGGAAACGTTGTTCATGGCATCCATACCGGTGCGCTATGCGCGGACGGCGCCTACTTGTCCGCGGCGGGGCCTTCGTGCGGGGCGGATTCCCCGCCCGCGGGCCTCGACGGTCCGTCGTGGACGGTCTTCGGCGTGGCGGCGGCGTCCGCGTCCGCCCTCATGGCCGTGGCCTTGTCCGCCGACGCCATGGCCGGCCTCTCGGAGCCGTCGCCGCCCCGGCGGGCCGCGTCGGAGCGGGCCTTCGCGTAGGAGGCGCCGTCATGGCGTCCCCGGGAGGCGGAGCCGGACCGTGGCGCGGATGGCGTCGCCTCGATCGTCGAAGACGGGCTCTGGGCCGCCGACGGCGTCTCCACGGGATGTGGGGGCATGGCCGCCGGAGCGGACGGCGAAGCGGCCCTCCGGGGCGCCTGTGGCGCCGCCACGGTCGGAGCGGGCCTTGCGGACCGCGGCATGGCGCCGCGGATGATGCCGAGCGCGGCCCTCGCGTCGGCGCCTCCGGCGTCGTGGATGGCCTGGGCCGCGTCGGCGACGGCGTCGCCGCCTCCGGTGACGCCCAGACGCCCCAGCGCGGACGCGACCCGCGCGGCCTCGCGGTCGTCGGCCACGTCGATGCCCATGGACCTGAGGCTGTCCGCCGGATGCTTGTCGAAGTGGACGGCGGTGGCGGCGTCCATGCCGGTGGTCTGCGCGTACGCCTCGACCGCGGCCTTGACGGCCGGCGTGGAGGATACCGCGGCCAGCGCCTCGGCCGGGGCGGGGACTTTACGCATCTCCAGTCCGCCCTGCGGGGCCGGAGGGTACGCCGAGTCCCCGGCGCCGTGGGCGGCGTTGTAGCCGGCGGCCTCGTCCGTGTAGCCGCTCCGCGGCTGCGGGAGCACGGCCTGTCCGCGGTTCAGCCTGACGGCCGTGTCCGGCGACGCGAGCCCCTCGTCGTCCATGACGGCGGCGGTTCCCGGACCGTACGCCTCGTCGATGACGCGGGCGCCGTCGCGGGTCGTCGGGTCGGCGGCCGGCATCGGACGGTCGGACGGCGGGACGAACGCCGGCGGGGGGGCGGCCGGGGGCCACCGGCGAGAACCCGCCGATGCACAGTACGCTGTTCAGCGCCAGGTAGTCACGGTAGTTGGCCGGAGAGATACCGCCGGTCGGGCAGAAACGAATGTGGCCGAACGGACCCGCAATCGCCTGCAGGGCTTTCACGCCGC